>CEQV01014530.1_pt1 | contig 15661 bp, 8 predicted proteins | sample 530971 | NCBI WGS metagenome assembly CEQV01 (sample SAMEA2621173, study PRJEB7988) | marine metagenome | biome: marine biome (ENVO:00000447); feature: deep chlorophyll maximum layer (ENVO:xxxxxxxx); material: "saline water (ENVO:00002010), including plankton (ENVO:xxxxxxxx)" | depth 100 m
GTGTGGGACTTTAAATCATGGCCCGCAGCGTGGAACAAATTTACTGCGGGTGAGGCATCAGTGCATCTAGGGTTTGTTCTTAAATCTACGGACGGCACTGAAAAAACCTATAGATTTGCAATTTATGATAAAAATCGTAACTCAGTGACTACTGGCAACTTAGACACAGATGGTGCGGTTCTAATCAGATGTGGCAATACTTCTCAATTTGTAGCTGAACAAGTGGCATATGCGGTGAATTCAGAGAACGGCCACCAAGGGAAAATCAATGCAACTTGGGCAGGAACAAAGGTAACTTTTACTCAAGTAGTTAGCGGGGCTGAAGGCAACACAATTATTGATTATTTGTCTAACTCGATGAAGGGAGTTTCTGGGTATGCCAACAATACTACTACTGTAGATAACTTGTTTAATCACCCGGCTGGTGAGACTGCTTGGAGTGTGTTTGGTGACACATATGACAACCTTAATAACTATGATAAAAAAGAACTAAGTTATTGGCAATCGACCGGCGGCGGTAATCCCCCTGTCGAAGTAGATTACGAAGTACCGTGGAAGAATAACTACTTTGGATTGCTTTTTGAAAGCAGTGACGACGACGTAGATCACCCCGGATACATTCCGGGTATATACGGCGGCAGCGGCAGCTTGCAGTTTGCCCGTGCGTATAATCCCGGTCTCCTCGACCCAGCTACCAGAGACTCCACTCAAGTTTCTCGGTACATGGTGTACAACAAAGACGCTTTGAATGGCGAAATCGTAAACAGTTTTGTAGAGTTTGGCCGAGGCCAGTGGAAGGGCGGCAGTGAGGGCGATTGGATACCAGACCTAGACATCCTTAAGGAGACGCCTAGCGGGTTTACTGGAGGGATTACGGGAGATGAAGATGATGGAGATGGCTCTCCTGATTACGTCCCCGCAGGGGCTGATTACAGTGGGTTTAAATGGAAAGATCGAGCAGCTGGGGACGACGAGACTAACCCCGTGCCTTCCTTTATATCTAAGAAGATCAACGACATTTCTTTCTTTAAGAACCGGCTTGTAGTTCTTGCTGGAGAGAACGCCGTTATGAGCGAAGTGGGGGGTTACTTCAACTTCTTCCGAAACACTGTGACTTCTCTTCTAGATACCGCAGTGATTGATGTTGGAGTTGGAGGAACGGAAGTAAACGAGCTGTTTCAGGCAACCCCCTTTAGCGACCGTTTAATCTTGTTCTCAACAAAAACACAATTTGCTCTTCAAGGCGAAACAATTCTGTCCCCAGCTACGGCTTCTATATCTCAAGTCACTAACTTTGACATAGACACCGGAGTCGATCCATTTACTGTAGGCCCTTCGCTTTTCTTTGCGTTCAATAGAGGCACATACAGCGGTCTCAGAGAGTTCTACAGAACAGGAGACTCTGAGATTCAGTTTGATGCTGTCGAAGCGTCTGCACAGGTTCCTCGGTATGTAAAAGGACCCATCAAAAAGATTACAGCTTCCTCCCATGAAGATGTTGTAGTCATGATGGGCAGCGAGACGGACACCATGTACGTCTATAAATACTTCAAATCATCTGAAGGAAGTCTACAATCAGCTTGGTGTAAGTTTGTATTTAATAATGCCCACCTTGTTGACATGAGATTTATCAAACAGGCGTTGTATATAGTTCTTGTCAGAAACGGGAAGACGTATCTAGAAAAAATGAATTTTCAGACGGGTCTTCTAGATGCTGGAAAAGACTTTGTTACTCATCTAGACAGGCGTACAGAAGTAACAACAGGAGAAACTCCGGGGTTTACTCTTACACTACCTTCGGACTACTTGATTGCCGAGGGCGACACAATGCAGGTTGTGGATAACGACGGGGAATTGATGACCGTTGATTCATATACCGCAGGCACAAATACAATTACGCTTAAAGAAGAAATGGACGCCTTTAAGAAGTATTACATTGGTATTCCATACACAATGCGATATGAAATCAGCAAGCCGGTTCTTAAACGTCCTAAGCAAGGAGGCGGCTGGGAAATCATCGCAGTAGGAAGACATCAAATCCGATATATGACAGTGGTTTATGACGACACCGCATGTTTTACGGTTCGGGTAACTCCTGAAATCGGGAGCAGCGATGGTACTCCTATTGAATATAGTTTTAGTGGGAGGTTCCTGTCTGCTGGGAAAATTCTAGGATCTCGTCCAAACGAAACAGGAGATTTTAGATTCCCAGTGTTTGCGGAATCTGACTCTGTTAAAATTGAGATCTTAAACGACACTCCACTGCCAAGCAGCCTACAAGCCATTACATTTGAAGCCAGCTACAGTTCAAGGTCCACTTCATCTAATCTATGATTTGTAATGTAATTGAATCTAAAGAAGATCACATTCCTCACGTTGCTGACAATATGAGGTTGGCGGATCTGGACGAGCTGGCCGCAGTAGGCACTAGAGATCCCCACAAAGCTCTGACAATGGGCTTTGAGATGTCTAAGCCAAGCTGCTACACGTTTGTAATGGATGACCTTCCTGTGAGCATGTTTGGCGTGGCCCCTCTTGAGGGACATCCTGCTTGGGGGTCGATATGGATGCTAGGGACTGATGACGTAACTGATAAATGCTCTTTCCACTTTCTAAGATGGAGCAAACGATTCTTACCAAACCTTTTGGAGCCTTATGACATGGTGTGCAACATCGTAGATGCCCGAAACACTGTCCACATTAAGTGGATTCAGTGGCTGGGCTTCAAGTTTCTAAGGCCAATTACGTTTGGCCCAGAGAACAGAACATTCTGGGAATTTGCGGAGGTGAACCATGTGTGGAGTTCCTGAAGCTGCACTAGTTACAAGTATTATCGGAACGGCTACTTCTGTTGGCACAAGCATAGCCGGTGCAAGTGCTGGTGCAGATGCTGCCGATGCTCAATACGATGCTCAAGTAGCCCGAGCGATGCAAGAACAGCAACAGCTAGTTCTACAACAGCAATACTATGATGCTTTGGGAATCCACAGGGCCTCTGTATACAGTCAAGATGTTGCTTACCGGGCGCAACTGGAGCAGTGGCAGAACGAGCAATTTGCTGCTTTGGTGGGTTCGGCACAGGCAGATGCTCAAGAACAGTTCGCTGCGGTCCACCAGCAAATGGATACCCGGTATATGCAAGCGATGGACACTATGGCTAACGCTGACCGAGAAGCTGAAAGCAACGCAGCGTTTGTCGCAGCAGCGGCAGCTGAAACAGGGACCGTAGGAAACTCAATTCGATTAGCACAACAGTCGCATCACATGAAGTCCGCACGGGTTGCTGAGATTGAATATGCCAACCTTAAGAGTGCAACACTCCAAGGCGAGCGTAGAATGAAGGGCATCCAAGCACAGCTACAGAACATGATCAATCAAGCCTATCCATCACCGTTGGCTCCTATTCAGCTTCCTGAACCAGTGCCTTATGTCCTGTCTCAAGTAGCAATGCCAAACGCCCCAAGCATGGCTCCTTATTATCTCCAAATGGGTTCAGCGATTGCTGGAGGACTTACGTCTCTCGGAGGAATCGGATTGAATGCTTATGAGGCTGGACTCTTCAATACAACACCTACAATCCCTACCGGGGGATACACTTCTCCAAATCTAAACACAAATCCGTACAGTGGAAACTCCGGATATTCAGGATCGACTGATGTTTGGTGATAAAGGGACTAACTAATGGCTAAAAGACCACAACGACCGCCAAACGAAGTAGCTGGGGGAACTCGCGCTTCTCGTCAGAATCCTTATGCTCCAGTCAGTACTACTGTTGTTCCGGGCAACCAAGGCAAACCGGCAATGGAAGCATATCCAGTTGCCCCTATTCCTCCTACGGGAGAAATGCAGATTCTTCAGACTCAGACCAATAACGCCATTAGAGCGGCTCAAGCGTCTGAGTTAGACGCCAACAGGATGGCAAGCGCGTTTTCTGGATTGTCACAAACTGCAATGGGGGTCGCCAACCTCGGCGTTCAGGCAATGGACACTTTTATGAAAGCGGATCGGGGAGTCCTTCCTTGGCAGGTTGAAGAACGCGAGAAGATGGTCGCAGACCTCGCGATTGCCAACATGTCTTGGGCGGAGATGGTGGAAAAGGGAATGATCCCTGAGACTATGTCTCCGAACCAAACCAGAGCCTATATGACATACGAGGCGGGCCGTAGAGACCGCGAGTTCACTACAAGAGTCAACAGCGAAATGGCGATGATGCTGTTGGATGAGTCGAACCACACTATGGACGGCTTCATGTCTTCCATGCACAAGATGTGGTCTGAATACATGAATGTGCCTGTTGGTGGAGATGAAATCTCTTTCCAACATGAGATGGGCAAAGTCTGGGCTAAAAGATCATTTGAATTTGGAAGTCGCCACAGCACTTGGATGCAGGGCAACTCTAAGAAGCAATTCACCGATGGAATTAGAGCTGGCCTTATTACGGACTTTATTCAAGCTGAAGGGGCTATGGAGCCTCTTCATAACGTGCCTACTGGGGAAGTTACAGTCTGGACAAACCCGTCTGACGGTCTTCAACAGTCAATCCCGCAAATGAGAAAAGAAACTCCTGAGGAGACTCAAGAGCGTGTTATCCAGCACGTTCTGGGTTCTGTAGGAGCGACCATTCAAGAACGATGGGGAGACCTTCACAGTTTTAAGACAATGCACGATGAAGTTGGAAAAGCTCTTATCGACATTGCAGTAAAGCACCCAAAATACACAGGGCTGGCTCTAAGCGTTCTGGACCGTCTTAAAGTTGGACCTGAAGGGTCTGAATTAAACATTGCAAACCGGGATGCTATTAAGGCTTATAGATCTGACAAACAACCACAAATAGACCGGAACACAAAAGACCAGAACGCTCTTACTGCCCTACAGTTGTTTGGTGCGCAAATAGATGTTATTGAAACGGGATTAGATCGCAGCATTAAAGGGTTTGCAATTAAGACTAAGAACGCTGGAGAGTTGTTTACCTACGCTAGCTTGTTTGATGATGTAGACGGCTCAGGTGTCCCTCAAATCCATCAGTTCGGTGTGGAACTTGCACAAGTTGTCAGCGAACAAACCGGAGTGCCTGTTGAGTTCGATCCAAGCAAAATGGATTCAGATGAAGTGATGGTGTTTAGGTCTTTAGACCCTCGCCATCCCGGTATTGTGGTTGAAGAAATAAAAGTAGAAGAGGTCTATAAAAGATTTCAACTCGAAGCTACTACAGACTACTATGACCATCTTATATCTACGGGAGTTCCAGAACCTGAAGCGTGGGCTAAAGCGGTTACTGAACATGGATATGAAGGCGATGTTCGAGCTAAGGACATTGTTTCGGCAACACGAAGACTAAGCATAAAGTCGATAGATGGGGATAGGCAGCAGGCAGCTGTGGCCCTCTCCAAAGGAGCCGCCCCCAAACCAGACAGTGAACTTCCTGTTGTTGTAAATTTTGAAAAAAACTACCAACATTGGCGTGCTTTAAGTCAAATCAACCCCTCTCTTAACGCGAAACTTTGGGAAGTAACAGGGGGAACTCTCAGCGTTAATACCATCATGAGTGCTTATGATGTCCTGAGAAACGGAACACGTCCGATGAATGCTGGTGCTGCATATGAAGCCATTGCAGATTTTAAAGCCTTTGTGTCTGTTGCCGAAAATAGAAAAGGGGTGAGTTCTTGGCGAGATGATATGCAAGCTCTATTGGGCGTTGAGATGGCAGTAAAGCCCCACCTTTTTGGGAGGAGAGGAGAAATCGACGACCTTGCGACCACGCTGTATCAACTTGCGTTGTCGGGGGCAAGCGGATCGACGTTAGACACAAAGACCATCTTGGATGAAGCAATTAAAATTGTTGATGACAGAACTACGTTTGTTGGTGGAACGGTATTTGATGTTGGAGACGTGCCGCTGACGCAGGCCACATCTATTATCCCGCAGTTTAAAGCCGTGTTCGGAGAGAAAAGAAGTAGCTCTATTGCCGCCGCAATGACTAGGGGTCAATACCCTGACAGCTTTACTCAAAAAGAACAAATGCAGATCGCTGAAAGAATTCAGCCAAACCTTGGCGATATCATTTTCAAACCAGCGGCAGGCGGAAGGCTATGGCATGCTTATAGGAGTGTCGGTGGGATGGCGTTTCCGATCACCCCTAGACCTCTTACGTTTAAAGAGTGGCAGTCCTTTAAATTTGATGTTGCTGATCTACAAGTACTAGGCAGTAGCAGCAGTATGGCCGGATGGCAAGAAGGCATGGTTGATCCGAGGATCTCGCTGATGCAATCTGTTGAGTTCCTAAATCAGCAGGGAGAACCTCAAAAGGCCGCTATTCTTGAACAACAGTTCCCAACTCCCCGCAAACCCGGCGACATGACCCCAAGACCTTAGGAATCTTAAATGGTTTATTACCCTCCAAATTACCAACCTGAAGAGCCTAAGCCTGAACCTGAGATGACGGCGGAGCAGATAAACCTGCTTCCGGCAACCTCGTTTATTGATGTTGACCTTTCTACCTTTGATTCTCAAAGAGAGCTAGATCGAGTCTGGACCCCGGAGTCAAACGTCCGAGATCTCGGTTTCTTTGGGAAACTTGGACAAGCATTTAAATACGACACGGTAATTGGTGAGGGAATTCGGGACTACATGATGAGTCCTGATTTTGTTACCGATAAAGAGTTTGTAGCCACTCCTGAGGTAATGGAGCAAGCAGCCTATGGTCTGGATGAGGAGACTAAGCAACGGATTGCCGACATCGCCGTGTCTTATGCTCACCTACTGCATGAAGCAGATGATGCTAGAAGGATGCAGAAGTATCGAGAAGAGCTGTTCAAAGGAGGCATTCTCGACAAAGCTGGCGGCGTCCTTGCCATGATTGTTGGATCTGGCTCTGAAGCGGTAGCTTTAACTGCTTTAGCCTCAGCCGTTGGATTTTTTGCTGGCGGTCCTGTTGGATCAGGTGCTGCCGCTGTAAGCACCACAGGCATGAAAGTAAAAAGACTTAAGACTACTCTTAGCGCAATCGGAATGGGGTGGTCTTATGGAAGAAAAGCAAGAGGAGCGGCGAAAGCTGCTACAACCGCTCTAGCTATTGATGTTCCTCTTGAGATGGCTAGGTATGGCATGGACAAGACTCTCAGGCCCCGAGATGTCTTCTTTGCCTTGGCAGCCTCAGGATCGCTATCGGCGGGTCTAGGTGCGTGGAAGCCTGACATGTTCTTGCGGCAGTTTGATGACGCAGTACGCCAAGCGATTACTGAAGAGTCTATTGAGTTCTTGGAGGCTACTGGACGCACAGATATGGCAGCGTTCCTGAAGCTGAAGCCCCGTGAGGCTAATTTAGTTGATCCAAGAGCGTTGGACAAGGTTACTGAGAGAACTCAGGAGCTTAGGAGACTGGAACAATCTAGAGACGCTCTTGAAGCTGCTCCGGGCCAGTACGGGTTGCCCGGTCGAGTGGTAGGCGTCGAACAACAAGACATGGGTAGATGGACTGACGAGCTTACCAAGGTAAATAAAAGAATCGAAAGAGCAGAAGAGTCTCTTCAACAGGCGGTTCACCAATCGACTCCTGTGCGAGAACTTAGTCAGAGGGCTTTGGAATCTGAAGCCCGCAGGTTGGGCGTTCAGTTTGCCAAGTCAGATACCTTTGCATTGGGAGCTTCGCCTTCTAAGAACAGAGCCAGACTTCGGCAGCAGGTTGAAGAAGCTCGACAACGGTCTGTCGAAGGTGAGATGGCCCGCAAGCAAGGCATCAGGAATGTCGAAGGCATTGAAGACACCGCAATTCTCCGCACAATGGCTGAAGACCTTGGAGTAACTGTAACTCCCGGCATGAGGAATTCAGTTAAGAAGTTGAAAGAAGCGATTGTTGACGCAGGCGTAGCAGGCACTAAAAAGAAATCTATTACCAAGATTAAGAAGTTCACGACCTCAGGAAAGAACGTCCTTCGGAAGGTATCTGCAAGAGGAACCAAGTTGAACTTTGATTCAGCTCTTAGCCATGCGTTATACCGCGTAGCTGGTAGAGACTTCAAAGGCCGAGAAGACTTGATTAATGCCCTCAGGGAATATGGAATTGATAATCCTGAAGAACTTGGCAAAGCCCTTAGGCAGGCTGTAGACGGCAAAGTCAAGGGATATAAGAGAAAGCCAAAGAGTGTTCGAGTAGATTCAGAGAAACTTCTGGGTCGGAAGATTGCCGGTAGAGAAGACGTAGCGTTCGATATGCGGCTAGATGTTGATATTCTTTCCGAATACGGTCTGGCTAGGCGTATTGAAGAAGGCTCCAAGATTGATGAGTCTCTTAAGGCTATCCGTAAAGCTGATAAGAAAGCTATGGATAAGAGCCTGAAGAAGACTGTTAAGCAGGCGATGCGGGAAGATCTCTCCCACCCAGTGACTGACGAGCCGGATTTGGCGATTGTCGTTGACGGCGTGGAAACAGGACGAGGACCTCATATCGACGGTGTTCGAGATGTGTCTGTAGAAGACTACAGAGCAATCACGGATGAGCTATATGAAGAAGGCGGTAGAACTGCTGAGAACGCTACAGGGGCCGAAAGGTCTGCTAGGCACGCTGAGGGAGCCAGTAAAGAAACTCCGTTTTGGTTGGGTGGACGAGTAACTCATTGGTTGAATGAACTACTCACGCCTGCTGCCATCAAACTGGCTAAACAGCCAGCTAAGTTGGTTCAAGACTTTGCCCACGCCTTCTTAGAGTTTTCCCGAGGAGGAGGTCGAAACGTCCACTCACTTGTTAAAGACAATGTGCAAAGGAATATGATTCAACTTAGCACAGATCTAACTGCTGCCCGGCGGGAAGCCGCTAAACACGGTTTTAAATTTGACGAGCAATCAGTGGTTCGAGCATATACAAACCCACAACGGTCTGGGCTTAGTCGAGCAGAGCAGCTAGGAGTTGAGGCTCTAGAGAAGTTTCACAAAACTATGGAAGCCTATGCGACTAAGCACGGACTCCTAAAGAACCCGCTGCCAGACTCTGGACACTATTTTCACCGAGTCTGGTCGCCAACTTCTTTTACTAGGCATAACAACGACGACATGATCGAGTTCTTTACAGAAGCTATCCTTTCAGGGCAGCGGAAGTTTAGAACGGACGGCGTTGAACGGTTTTCTCTTAATGAGTCTGGAGCGAGAGCCGCAGCTAAACGTATTGTCCAATATGGCACTGATCCGCAGGCTTATGTAAGTCATAAAAGAAGTAGACAGTTTCTTGGCGAAGTCCGAGAAGACTTGGAAAAAGAAATTAGTGACGGCAATCTTGAATTAAATGACGACGAAATCGAAGCCATCCTTGACTGCATTACATCTAAGGTAGGTAGTGAACCTCATCAGGGATTTGCTAAACATAGAATCTTGTTGGACGAAAACTATGTAGGAACATCCGGTGCTATGAAGGGTGTCCACATTGATGAGTTTATGAACCGAGACATCGAGGGACTCTGCGCTCAATACTGCCATAGATTGGTAGGAGCGGTCGAAACCCGCAAGGGAATGGAAGCCGTATTTGGCCGTCCAGACATTACGTTTGAAGAGGCTATTTCTAATCTGAAAGATGCGGCTAGAGAAGCGGACCCGAGCATCTCTGCTAAAGAACTTGATTTTATTGAAAATACAGCTCTAGCGACATTCCGAAGAGCCACCGGCCAACCCCTTTGGGAAGCCGGAGAAACTGCTGTTAGATGGGCTATGGCAATGCAAGCGTTTGCCCAAGGAACAATGGGACAAATGCTAGGCATTGCCCAGCTTGCTGAAGTTGCGTCCGTGTTGATGCGATCCAGCCTGACTGCCGCATCCCAGTCGTTTAATTTGAAAGCTATTCCTGAGACGTTCTTGATGGGCCTTAGGAAAGAAAAAGGACTCAGAGGATCTGATGGCCGTCTTACCGACAAAGTGGCCGCAGAGCTTGAGTCGTTCATGGCAGTTGGTGCTGACTACCACATTGGCGAACACCTGATGCGTCGTCTTGATGACATGGGATACGACAAGAATTTAAAGCAGAACCATATTGAGTACTTCCTTGAGAAGGGTCGAATGGTGTCTCTGCTGAATCCTCTTGCAATTATGCCAATGGATACGTTCCTGAGACGCTGGGCCACCAAAGCTCACTTCCAGAACTTTGTCAACGAAGCGTACAAACTGAAGGACGGCAAGCCTGCGCTAGTCGATACTTGGTGGCGTAAGAGTCGAACCCGTCTAAAACAGATGGGTCTTAATGATGCTGAACTTGATCGAGTTATTAAAGCTCTCCAAGACCCTGATGTTATCCAAGTAAAGAAAGGGCTTCTGGGTCCATACAAAGTAATGGACGTTGACTTTACTAAGGTCAAAGACCAACAAGCCTACGACATGCTGGCTATGGCAATCCGAAGAGGCGTAGACAGTACGGTTCAAAGGCAGGGAATGGGCGAGCTTCCTTTATGGATGAGTACAAGCCTCATAGGAAAGCTGCTGACTCAGTATCGAGTATTTGCTGTGGCTTCTAGAGCTAAACAACTTGCTGCTGGTATTTCTAGAGCAGACGCTTCTGAAGCTGTGAATGTTATTGGATCAGCAGGTCTTGGATACTTAGGATTCCAGTTGCTGACTTACGGACGGGCGTTGACAAAACCAGAAAATGAAAGAGAAGCGTACCTCTTAGAAAACTCTGGATGGGAGATCGCATTAAAATCAGGATTTATGAGGTCTAGCTACTCAACTATTTTGCCAATGTTGGTAGATCCCGCTGCTAAAATAATGGGATTTGATCCGGTGTTTACCTCAAACATGAGAACAACCGGGTTAGGCATTAACGTCGTAGAGGGTGCTGTTCCGTGGGGCATGATTAAGAAAGTTGAGACAGCTTTAGAGGCTCTTGGAGACTCCCCTTACACCAAACGTGACGCTAAAGATCTAATGAGAATCTTGTGGTTCTTGAAGATCCCCGGTGTCGATCAAACGGTCAATCAAATGATCAACCGTAGCAACTTAGCCGAATCTGAAAGAATCAGGAGATAGAAATGGCAGATAGCTATACAGACTTCGGAGTAGCCGATGATCTGACATCAGACCAAATTGCCGGAACATTTGACAACCTTGTGTTGGATTATGTGTCTACGGCAGATTTTTATGTAACAGTAACCAACGGAGAAACCAAAACTACTGTTGCTGCTTCAGATATAACAGTGACTACCGACCCAGCCCTTAAGGTTGTCATATCTAACCCATCAACAACCTACGGGATTGTTGCCTCTAGTTTGATCCGCATTGGACGCTCTACCGGAGTCTCTTCACCCGAGCGAGTGTTTTCAGATGGATCGGTTCTAAAAGCCAGCGATTTAAATACATCATTTAAACAGGTGCTGTTTGGCATCCAAGAGCAGATTGATGGCGGTCTGGGGTCTATTCCAACAGATACCGATGGAAAGTTGGACGCCGGTGGTAAGGTCATCAAGAACGTAGGGGCAACAACGAACGCTAATGATGCCGCAACTAAAGACTATGTTGATAATTTGGTTGTTGTTGGTGGTGGAATTCCTCAAAACTGGAGTTTCAACCTAAACGATGGGGGTTGGACTACCAGCGGCAACGACCTAACTAGGACTTTGACTGATCCGGTTCCTACATCTGCTAACGATAACTTGTATCTAGTTGAAGTTGGAGGGGTCCTTCAAGATCCCGATGATGCTTACAGCGTTACTGAGTCTAGTGGAACCTACACTCTTATGTTAGTCAATGCTCAATCAGAACTGGGCAGCAATGTCACTGTGAACCTCAGGAACTGGGGAGTGACGCGGAACGAACTTCTGATTCCCTTTAAACAGGAAACCGATGACGCTGATTCGCACGCTCTTAAGGTTAAGAACAGAAGTTCCGCTGCTTTGGGTGACCTTGTGCATCTTCTGGATCATGATGACACCACCATAGGTAAGATTACCGAAGCGGGTAAGTTGGAAATCCCTGAAGTCTCTAGTGTGACTGGTGACTTGAAAGTTACCAGCAGTGTTGCTGTAAGAAACTCAGATGATTCTGCTGATGTCTTTAAAGTAGATAAAGATACAGGGAATACGACGGTAAGCGGGGCTTCTGCTTTCACTGGGACCGCAACATTCAGCGGGGTATTGAATGCTGTAGGAGGTCTCCAGAAGAACGGTCAGACCTTTATAAGTCTTAAATCCATCGTAGGCATGACCGGCGGAATGGGGGAAGACACTTGGGGGACCGTTCCCGGAAATGAATATAGATACATTGGAAACTCTCTTAAGTTTGTGAAAGACACCACAAACTATGTGGAAGGCGACCGCATTCTGCTGTTTTGCAGCATCCCTGTGCGGCTTGAAGCTGAGTGGGTTAGTCTGGCAATTATTAAAGACGATACTGTTGATGAAGGCAGCCGACATAATGGGGATGTCTATAACAAAGCTGCCGCAAACAACCTGTTTAACACCGATCCAACCAGAATTATTTGGCCGAAATCTAGTGTAGACTTCTGGTATAACCATGAGGATGGCACTGAGGATGGGTTCCCTGTTATAACAACATACGGAAACTACGGAAGTGTTTTCAATCCCTTCACTGTTGTGTACACACTTGATGCTGATGATGCTGCGAAAGATCAGTTGACATTCGATATTGTTCTTTTTGGGGGAGCCTTGGGTGGCGGCACTTCTGAGATCGAATATCGAGGGGATTATGGGTCAACCTTCATCGGATTCCTTCTGGGCTAGATTTTCAACAAGGAGAAATTAAATGGTAACTAAACTAAACTCACTGATCTCTACGGGATTGGTTAAGACATCGGAAAAAGCAGACCCAACAGCCTCAATAACCAGTAGTTCAAACTCTGGAAAGGTGTTGTCCTTAACAGCAGAAGGCGCAATTCCGGCGGCTTATGTGACTGACCTGAACACTGTGGGATTAAAAGGTCAATCAGCAGATCCATCAAACCCTTCAGACATGAATGCGGTTATATGGATGAGTGATGGAACAGGGGCGGGGGATGCGGGAGACTTGATGGTCAAGTTGACAGGTCCCGGCGCAGCAGCCACAGCTGAGTTTGCTTTCTCAGATAAACCAAATGAGGAAGAGCGCATCACAATTATTGACAGTGATGGAACTTCAGTCACATTTGAAATTGACAATGAAAACAATGGGGCTGCACCTGCCAAAGCAACCTTTACTTTTTCAGACAAACCAAATGAAGGATCTACAATCACATTGGTGGACAGCGACGGTACGTCAGTTACATTTGAAATTGATAACGAAAACAACGGAGTAGCTTCGCCAAATATCGCTGTTAATGGAATTGCCGCAGCTGGTGGAGGAGCCACAGGAACTGCCGCAGACCTTGTCGCAAAAATCAACGCTCAGTCTTCCTTGGATATCGTTGCGACTAACCCCGGAACAGGTCAGGTTCTTTTGAAACAAGGAACCACAGGAACTGGCGGCAACACAACGATTACTTTGAATAACGCCACGCATTGGAACACCTGCACCAGTGTCAATGTGCCTTCCGCCTTTACCTATGGGGCAACTGTGGTTCTTCTAAATGGTATTGCAGGAGCAGGTGGTGGCGGTGCGGGAACCTGTGCGGATTTGATTGCCAAGATCAATGCACAATCGGCGTTGGATATTGTTGCATCTAACCCCGGAGGAAATCAAGTTCTTCTGACGCAAGGCACAGGAGGGACGGCAGGTAATACCGCTATTACGGTTTCCAGTAGAACGAACTGGGATGCCTCATGCAGCGTCAACGTCCCTACTGCGTTCACAAGCGGTGCTGTGGGAACGACAAAGACAGCAACGCTTGTTGATTGGTCTGGCGTTTGATGCCAAAGGGGGGTAATGAAATGGATAAAGAAATCTTGATCGCACTAGGGCGACTGGAGGGCAAGGTGGACGCCTTGATGACCCGACAGGCTGTTCACGATGAAGAACTAGCGATGCACGACAAACGCCTCAGAGATCTAGAGCAGTCCAAGGCTTGGATGCTAGGGGCCGCAGCCGTTCTAGGGGCTATGGGAGCGTTTGTTGTAAACGTCATTGGAGGTAAGTATGGCGGATAAGATTCTGCAAGATTTGTTTAATGCGGTAGCTGACGACCTACTTCGCAAAATCCAAAGCGGTGATGCAACTGCTGCGGAACTGAGCGTGGCTAGGGCGTTCCTTAAAGACAACGGCATTGATGCAACCCCCGGACAGAGCGAGCCTCTGAAGAATCTGGTGGACTCCTTGCCGTTTGATGTAGATGCTGCATGATTCCAGAAGCAATTAAAGACTTCAGGAACTTCCTATATCTGGCTTGGGACCACCTTGGTCTGCCAGATCCTACTCCTATTCAATATGACATTGCAGAGTTCCTACAGAACGGCCCGAAACGTAGAGTGATTCAGGCGTTCCGTGGGGTCGGCAAGTCTTGGATCACCAGTGCCTATGTGTGCCACCAGCTTCTACTGGACCCCAGTAAGAATATCTTGGTGGTATCTGCTTCTAAACAGCGTTCAGACGACTTTAGCACCTTTACCCTGCGTCTTATCTCTGAGATGCCAATGCTGAACCACCTGATACCTAATGAGAACCAGAGGAACAGTAAGATCGCCTTTGATGTAGGCCCTGCTCCGGCCTCACATGCTCCTTCGGTGGTCTCAAAGGGCATCACTAGCCAGATCACGGGGTCCCGAGCCGATCTTATTGTGGCAGATGACATCGAAAGTTTGAATAATTCAGCTACCCAGACCATGAGGGACAAGCTGAGTGAGGCCATCAAGGAATTTGATGCAGTCCTGAAGCCTGATGGGAACATCGTGGTGCTGGGGACTCCTCAAACGGAATCCAGCTTGTATTCGGTTCTCCCAGAACGTGGGTTTATCCCCCGAATCTGGCCTTCGAGATACCCCACCGCTTCCCAAAGAAAGGGATATGGCGACTGGTTGGCTCCAAAGATCACTGAAGAGATCGAACAAGACCCAGATATCGTTTCCCAGCCTACTGATCCAAAGAGATTTGACTCTGAAGACCTGATGGAGCGTGAAGCGTCCTATGGACGAACCGGATTTGCTCTCCAGTTCATGCTGGATGCCAGCCTGAGCGACATGGACAGGTATCCTTTGAAGCTGTCGGATCTGGTGGTCATGTCACTGAATCCTCGTCAGGGGCCGCAGAAGCCCGTCTGGGCGGCTTCAGCTGACAACATGATCAACGACCTGCCTAATGTAGGACTGCCGGGAGATCGCTTCTACGGGCCTCTGACGCTAGGTGGGGAGCCGTGGGCTGATTACACTGGATCTGTGATGAGTATCGACCCCTCAGGACGAGGACAGGACGAAACGGCCTATGCAGTGGTCAAGATGCTTAATGGATTCTTATTTGTTACAGATGCGGGAGGGCTGCCCGGAGGGTACTCCGAGGACACCCTGAAGCGGCTGTCAATGATTGCCAAGGAGCAAGAGGTCAACCTGATCCGGGTGGAGGCTAACTTCGGAGACGGTATGTTCACCCAGCTTCTGAAGCCCATCCTCAGCAAGATCCACAGGGTGTCGATTGAAGAGGTCAAGCACAGCATCCAGAAGGAACGCAGGATCATAGACACCTTGGAGCCTCCTATTTCAAGCCACAGGCTGGTTATAGATCGCAAGGTAATTGAGAAAGATTACGACAGCACCCGGAGCTTGCCCCCAGA
>CEQV01044055.1_pt1 | contig 15609 bp, 4 predicted proteins | sample 530971 | NCBI WGS metagenome assembly CEQV01 (sample SAMEA2621173, study PRJEB7988) | marine metagenome | biome: marine biome (ENVO:00000447); feature: deep chlorophyll maximum layer (ENVO:xxxxxxxx); material: "saline water (ENVO:00002010), including plankton (ENVO:xxxxxxxx)" | depth 100 m
GTATTAATATGTCGTTTTTAACAAGTAATAAGATGCGTGATGCCATGGAGGAGAACGCAAATAGAATGTATAGCAGAATGGGTGCAATAGTAGATGAAACCCGAGCTGGCTATGACACCTTAATGGAGGACACCCTACAGCCCTTTGAACAAGAGGCAGCTACTCTAAGAAGAAAGCGTGGGTTCCGAGATCCGATGGCAGAGTTTGCTCTAGCCTCAGGACTAAGGCAGCAACAACAAGGACAGATGGCTAAGGCTCAGCAACGTATGGGTCTAAGAGGAGCAGGTGTTTTTCAAGCTTCTCAAGGACAGCTTCAAGCTGCAGCACAAGGCTATCAAATGGAATCAAGTAGACGAGCTCAAGAGGCACAACGAAACAGTCAAGCTCTTATGCAGATTCTTTCACAACAAGGTCAGATACGAGGTAACATGGGCATGGCTCAGTTACAAGCGGTCAGTGGCCTACAATCACAACAGGTAATGGGTCACGCTCAGATGATGGCTGAAGCAGCTAAGATGGCTGACCAACCTACATTCGCCGCAGGTCTCCTAGGAGGCGTAGCTTCATCAATGGCTGGAGGTATGTTTGGCTCAGGAGCAGAGTTCTTCTTTGGCGGTGGCGGAGACGATCCGGAGGAATAAACAATGGCAGTAGACCCACTAAATGATATACCAGACCCAGAATTAACTGACTACGAAGGGAACCCTGTACTCGCAAAAGATAAAGAGGCCGCTGAACCAAGGTCTAGTTTCGCTGAAGCTCAGGCTGCTGCCGATGCTTCAGTACAAGCTAGGGATATGCGAGATGCTTCTTCTAAGATGGAGCAAGGTCCTAACTGGGGACTCATGCTTGGTCAAGCTTTATCTGCAGGTATAGTAGGGGGTTTCGATGTAGTTAATAGAACAGAGAATCTTCCAGGTGTACTGAAGCAACAACAAGATGCTTTAGCTAGATATAACGCTATGTTATCTAGGGCTAAGAAGTACCAACTATTCTTAACCGAGAATCCAGATTCAGCAGCTAGTATTGCTAAGCTTGGAGGAGTAGACGCTCTTGCTCGTATGTCTGATGCAGATGCTAGAGAAGCGTTCGCAAAAATAGAGAGTGCTCAAACTGTTAAAGACCAGCTCGACTGGATGGAAAACTCAGGACATTTTTCAAGCTCTCAAATAAAAGCGTATCGTTCTGCTACTAATCCTGAAGAACTTAACTGGATGGTATCTATGGATATGAACCAGGACAGGATTAAGCGGGAAGAAGAGACTCATAACCTAGGTAAAATAAAGACTGCATTTTCTATTCAACAACAGAACTTTGAAAACCTTACGAAGAGTCCTTCTATGTTTATGGGAAGTGAAGAGTTAACTCAGTGGTATCAAGATAACTGGATAGCTGCAGCAGAGATGACTCGTAAAACTACAGGGATAAACATCCTTGCACCTGAGGTAGGTGACTTAGATGTAGGACACATGGGAGTTCAAGATACAATGAACCTCGCTAATAATCAAAGAACTACATATCAAAAGGCGCAGGATGATACCGCCCTAGCTGGTTTAAAGCCAGGAGTACAGACGACTACAGGACAAGTGTGGCCTTCTACTACCGAAGAGATAAGAAATGCGTTGAAGACTTGGAACAAAACATCAGCGGCTTATGGCAAGTTGCTTGATGAGGCTAATGCTTCAGGGTCTAAATATAGTATAGAGAAAACTATACTAGATAACGCTTCTCAACAGTTAGATGCTTTAGCTGCAGCTACGGGTTTAGAGGGAGAAGACTTACAAGCACAGGAAGAATATAAAAAAGCTTTAGAAGCTGCAGGTTTAACTAAGGACGAGTTAGAGTTGCTAAAGACTCATGGGTCTAACCTGTATAAACAAGACGGAGGAGAAGAGCTAATTAAAAAAGCTCTGCCTGCGTTTAGAAACTTAGCTGACTACAAAACTTTTACCGGTCAACAGAAGATACAGTTTAAAGCCGTAAGAGATTTAAAGACTCAGTTTCAAACTATGGCAACAGACTTAGGTGTTCTAGGTACGGGAAGTGAGACTGCCAAATTAGTAGCGGAAGGTAAGTTTACTACAGATGAGATGGGTAATATCATTGGTTATCCAGCAGGTTGGAACGAAGCTTTAATAAAGGACTTAACTCCTTTAGCTACGGTTCCAGCAAACATAGAGAAGTTTGCAGACTTTGTAACTTCCCCAGCTTATTTATCTACAGGTTATTTTCCTGATGAGGTAGTCAACAGACTTAAGGCAGAAGGAAAGAATTTAATTGCAGACCCTACTACACCTGGAGCAATAGCTGTGACAACTAGTTGGTCAGAGATTCAAGCACAGGCTTACGGTAGCGCAGGCAAAGATTGGAAACCTCAGAGCGATGGAGCTACAACTCTAGGAGATTTTGCAGACAAGCAAGAGGATAGTTTTAACGTTCAAGCTTTGTTTTCTTCAAACGAAGAAGGCTTACTACTTGACATAGGAAAAGCGTTGATGGCGTTAGACCATACCCAAGTAGGAAACAATCCTCCAGGCTGGACAGATGTATTTACGGACGCCAGCTTAATACCTGCGGAGTTTGGACTTAAAACTCTGGAGATGATAGGACTAGTAGGGATTGACATGGATAACAATCCTGAATCAGTTATAGGTGCTATAGGTCGTTTACAGGATAGATTTGCTCCAGCTATAGAAACGTTTAAAAAGTACAAAGGAAGTTTTGATTCTATACCTATAAGAGGATCAGGTTGGGTTGAAGCTCTTATCACCAATGAGTGGGATAAGTATCTGGATGCGGACACACTCAGGGTTCTCATGGACCCAAGGACCCAACAACTAATAACTTTAGATGTCGATAACCTTGTGTATGATTCGACAACTAACACTGTATCTACTGGAGAAATTAAGAACCAGTCTGAAAGGTTTGCTTGGGAGCTTCAAAGTAGGAGCGCTCAGTTTAGACAAGAGGGTGATGCTAAGCAGAAGTTTTTAATGCAACAAGCTGAGGGAGCTTTAGAACTTTTAAATGTTAAAGAATTCTCAGAGGGTCTAGACGACTCAGAGATAGGACTTAGAACTATGCTAAAAGAGAGGTTGGTTAGTTGGGAAGCCACTCAAGAAGCTAACCTTTTAATCAATCAAACTCTCCAAGCTGCGCCTATGCAAATGCTTTTAGGTCAGAGTGGTGATACGATTATGGCTACCGACTTCTCAACAGGTTTGTACTCAAGCCTGACCGAGGGAATTTCTGATTTACAAATACACATGGCTCAGCAAATGGGTATGACTGCAGAGGATATAGCCTTACTTCCTAGAGCACCAGGGCAAGGAGGTACCAATGTTATAGGTACTGGAATCTCTGCCTTAGGTTTAGGAGAAAGCGCTTTACAAGGTGTAACCGAACACCTACAAGGAGCTAGGATAAATAAGAACGGCGTACTAGGAGCTATTGAATATGTTAATATTGTTCAAGAGGAAATTTTAGCTAGTCAAATAAAAAATCCAGCTGCTAGAGAAGCTTACACAAGAAAGCAGAACGGTCTCCTAGTAAACAGAGAAAATTTAATAGGTGAGACATACAGACATATGATGGACATGGAGCTTGGCGATGCTTTAAGAGCTTACGCATCTTTTACAGGTAAAAACATTACCCAAGGTACCGTAGATACTATCGCAAGGAACCCACTACTCGTGGCCTTTGCTAAAGAACAAATAGCTTTTGACATGGCTGTAAGAACTGGTTTGGGAGCACACGCTGTAATGGAGGAACCGCCTCATATGAAGACTTTAAACGGAAGGCTTATGCAAGCTAACGACGAAGATACTAATACTATTGTACAAGCACTGGCTAAAAATGTAGTTAAAGGTGCAGGTAGAGCAGCTGATAGAATAGGTTGGGGAGCTCAGAAAATTGGATTAGGAGTTTCTGGAGGAATTAGAGATTCAGCTGAAACTCTTATAAGGAAGTTTAAAGAGAATGCTCCAAGAAACTTAGAAGCTTTAGGTTCTGCAGTTAAACTAGGTGTAGATATGACTGTAAAAGGTTGGACAACTTCAGAATTTTTAGAACCGCCAAACCCAATAGCAAGTAGGAAGGAGATACGAGAACGTTTCGGACCTCCTACTATTCAACAGATATTAAATGCTGGAGACCCTAGCGAATTAATGAAAGCAGGTGAAGGTTCTGATAAAGCAGATAGAGTTCTGCAAGGAGCTGAGAGAATACATAAAGCTTTAACCATGCTACCTAATAAAGAAATAGCAACACAATTTTTATATAATATGGGATTAGGTTACCTAGCCTATCAAGTTGAAGCAGGCACCTATGACATAGAGGAATCAGAATAATGACTGGAGGATATAGAAACCCACAAGCACTTCTTCAAGGGGCAAGGCCTAAGCAGCAGCCCGGAACTATTGACAAAGTATTTAATACTACGTTCGGTATTGTTCAACAACCTTTATGGCGTATGTGGAGAGCAGCAAAGGAAGAAGATATAGATTTGTGGAGTAAGCAAGGTTTGTTAGACCCTGCCTTACTACCTATCCTAGGTATGGCTTTCGATAATAAGAACACCGTTATGCCAGACGAATTGTTTGGAGACCACTTAGGAGCTCAGATAGGTATGTCTATATTGACAGACCCTTTAGCATTTGCGACCAGTGGCCTTACAGGATTGGCTAGGACTGCTAAAGCAACAGGCAAAGCTTTCTCAGGCGTTAAGAACACAGAGCATTTTCATAGAGCTGCACACTATGGAGCAGGTAGATTAGATGATGTAGCTAAACCTAAGTTAGGTCTTGATGCTGAAAAGCTTATACATGATAAGACAGCTGTAAGTGATTTGGTTAAAGGCATAGACCACGCTAAGCAGAACGGAGGATTTTTAGATGAAGCAGGAAACGTTCTAGGTAAGAAGCTATCTTTTCAAGAGCTAGATGATTTAGACGTACTACAAAAAAGACTGCTTAAGTTAGGAGACACAAAGACAGATAAGGAATTACTATCCGGATCTTTAAACAACTTAATGAAGAACGGAAGGAAGAGAGAGATGGGGCTAACCCTTCCCTTGCTAGACTTGTTTATACCTGGAGCTTACATTAAACCTCCAGCATTCTTAGCTAAGCATGATGGCTGGATGAATTGGTATGGTAATGTACTTAAACGTACTTACGGTACTCCTTTAAAACTAGGTTATAGACTTATAGACCCAGTACTTAATAACATCGCTGGACTAAGAGTTGCTAACGAAAAGACTAAGAGCGTAGTTAAAAACTTTGGTCAAGGTCTTAAAGACGGTGCTCTTCCTAGGGCAGTAGCTAGGTATATGGTAGATGGTGCGAAACCATTCATGAATTCTGTGGACAAAGCCAAGGTGCATGGTACTACCGCAGATAGGATATACAACCAGGCCTACATATTAAACGAGCAAGGTAACAAAGTACACATCACTCAGTCTCAAAGACAGATGAGTGAGCACGTTGATATAGTAGCTGAACAAATTAAAAGAGAGGCGAAAGAAAAGAATCTTACCTTTAGGCAAGCGGTGCAGAGGAGATTCGGTGAGGACGGAGCAAGCGAATTCTTTTTTGCCTCCTCCAAAGCAAGTGCTGCAGAGGAGATAAACGCATTTAAATCACAGTTATCTACCTTCCTTACTAGGAAAGAGTTAGGTACTTTAGATACAAACGTAGGTCAGCTTGACTTTGAAACTTTAAGAGTAGATTCTAAAGTTGCCAATAGCAAGTCGTATCACCTAGGTAAACAACTACGAACCATGTACACCAAGATGTTTAAGAACGACTTAGGTGTTCAAGGAGCAGAGGATCTGAAAACCTTTGCACGTAGACAAGAGGCTATGACTAGCCAGGCTATTGAGGCAATGGCCCATAGGCTGTATGCACTAAGAGATGAACTAGCGGAGCAAGGTTCTTACACAGAAGAAGCTATAGACCAAATCATGTACAGCAAGTTGTCTCTGACTACAGGTCCTGAAGAGATGGCTGATTTCTTTAGTAACCTAGACTCAGGTGAGATGACCTTAGCTCAATTTTCTAACGAGTTAAATGAATTCTTAGGAGGTCGAGTAGCCGGAACAGTTGAGCTATTGAAAACAACTGCAGCAGAAAACTTACTTAGCGGAGCTAAAGGAATGCAGGATATGTTAGACGCTCTTTCAGTTCCTATCCTAGATATAGATGCTAGTTTAGTTAAGAAGGTTGCTGCCGAAAATAAAGAAGACGCGCTGAAGTTAAACCATCTTAGAGCTGGAGGTCAGCTTGACTCGGTAGAAACAATTAGGTTGGTAGAGAAGTATCAACTAGATTCTACTAAAACTTTATTTACTCGTATGACTGGAGGCTCTTTAGACTTAGGAGTAGAAATAAACAGGTGGGAAGAGTTAGGAGGTGCGGATAAAGTAGGAGGTGAAGAGGTAGTAACTCTTGGACTTAATGCAGGGGACCCTCAGTTTATGACGTTCGGTTCTAGGACTAAGATGAAAACATCTGATGGAGGATCGACTCCTCTATTAAAAAGAAATGAGACCACTGGAAACCTAGAGGGTGTACACATAGCTAGTCTCCCTAGACAGGTACTGTTTGGTCAAAAGAAAACTAATACGGAAGCAGCTTCTCCAGGTATCATACATACTTTACGGGAAGCTCATGACGTACTGAGTAAGTTTATAGAAAGCGGAGGGAAGGCTAAAGATTTTAAAGGTAAGTTTAAGTATCTTCTTGGAGATAATCCTACGCAAGCAGATTTACACGAAGCTCTTCATGCAGTTAAAGCCGATGGCCTAGCTCTTAAGAAGCTTCAAGGTATTATGAAAGCCGAGGAAGACTTCACTCTTATTAAACCTGACATGACTGACAGTAGTAGGTTCAGGCCTACTTACACAAAAGCTGTAAATATAATAGGTGAAACAAAAGATGGTAAGGCTGTAAGGTTAGACGATATCTCTAGTGCTTTTGGAGATGAAATTAAAGACGTTAAAAATCTAGGTGCCGTTGTAACAAGATTACGTACAAGGCAAGCAGCTTTAGATCAGTACGTACGTTTAAATGGGACGCAACTTAACAACATGCCTAAGAGTATTCCGGACACTTTTAAAGAAGGTTTCCAAGAAGACATGCTGCTTATGCAAGACTTGTTAACTAAAGCGCTGGTTAAACCTTTGTCAAAAGATAAGAATGGTAACACCATAGATACTGCAGAAAGGTTATTCAATGCTTTAGATAGTCAAAGAACGTGGACTAGAATGCAGGCTGTTAAACATAACCTATTACCTAAGGGAGCTACTCCGCTAGGGTATCTTGCAAGGGTAGCTTCGGGAGAAGAGTTAGGAGTAGTAGAGACTGCACTAAACGATGTTATAGATTTAGTACCAGAACTCAAGAATGAAATTGCTCCTGCTATTGCTAAAGCAAGGATGTCTAGGTCTATGACTGTACATCAACTCAACGAAGTACTTGCTGTAACTAAGAGAGCATCAGACGTACATCCAAGTCTTGCCGATGACGTTAAAAAGTTAGAGGCAGTAAGAGAAGCTATCACAGGAACTCCTGACTATAAGAGATTCTCTACAGACCCTACAGCTTCTATCATAGCTCACCACTCTCAGGTACAGGAAGCTATCAATAGAGGAGACTGGTTTAGGTACATTGAAAAGCACGGAGCAGAGCACGGTGCTGTAGCTGGTAGAATTATAGATGTAGTAGAAGGAGGATCTGAAAGAGGTATACTAGCAACAGGTGTTAGAGGAACTAAGTCTACACTATCTACTAAAGGAGAAGGTATTCCTGAGCTTATGCGTACCCCTAAAGAACATTGGGCAGAGATGACCTCAGCCTCAGAAGTTCTTAAAGGAGTTAGGGCAACTAACAATAACAAGGTAGACTTCCAGGTTCTAATGCCTGAAGACTACTGGGTGGTTGATGGCCGTAATGCACTAGAAGGGTCTGACCATGCAAGAACTTTATTAGAGAAGCTTTACACTAACAACGTCTTGAACGAGTCAGGTGTCCTAATGTTACGTGAAGCATTTAGAAATAATCCTAAGTTAATTAATTCTTTATCAGGATCTGAATCTGAAGAAGCTATTCAGGCTTTCTCTAATATGTTGAAGCAGAAACCTACGACAGCCATTGGACGTGCGATTCTTAAAAGAGGTGTAGGAGATGCGCAAACAGAACAGGCGAACGCTTTTTTAAGTACTATAGCTACGTCAGCGTTAAGAGAAACAGACACCTTTAAAGACTTGTCGTTGTCTAAGACTTTAATTGTTAATAAATTAGGGACTCAAGGTTACCTAGATTGGGCAACTAAAGGATTTAAAGTAGATAAAGAAACCGCTCGTAGAAGTTTGAGTAGCGATGAAGACTTCGCTGCGATGATTGGAGCTTCTGTACTAACTAAACAAGGTACAAAGAACTTAAAGGAGATGGGTCTAGGTAAGTGGGCTAGAGACTTTACTGAAAGAATTAAACGAATACTCAGCCAAGTTATCAAAGGCTTTACCGGAGGAAGTCAACAACATCTAGACGAAAAGCTACACAAGAATTTGGTAAAACAATTAGAAGGTGTGGTAGGTGGAGCTTTACAAATAGCTCCAGACATACAACTATCTAACAGAGCTCATAGAAATCTTACGAGGTTTATGAGGAATGAGATACGTAATTCAGTAGAACCTATAATAGAACAGAACCTTAAGAATGAAGGTTTGCTAGATGGTTATGATGCTTACGCTAAACACTGGGCAGATACTAGACAGCGCTTAGTAGAAAGTGGTGTAGACCTACAAAAGGTAGCGGCTGATTTAGAACACGGTGGCCTAGCTATACTTAAAAACTACCTTTCTAAGCCAAACACTAGGCCGAGGCTTACAGTAGATGATGCTCTCTCACTTAATGGTTTAGATGAGATAACTCCTTGGAGGGTTAATATCGCAGATGACCTTGATGACTCGGAGGACTTTTTTAAACATAAAGAAGACGTAAATTCTTCAATGGGTACAGGGGCGAAAACCGATCAGGAAGACGTTAAGAAATTGGAGGGGGCGTTACAGGAACTAGGGTTCACGGCAGATGATTATGGGACTATTGACACAGAGATGTTAGAGGAACTCATGATGACTAACAAAGAGTTTGAGAGGATGGATTTAATAAAGGCATTTAAAAATTTATTAGAGCCTCAACCTTCTTTAACGGGAGAAAGAAACCTGTATGACTTCTTAAAGGCACGTAACCTTTCACCAGAAATTCTTACAAGACACGGACTGTTAAATAGGAAAGGACAATTTCCTGCGTGGTTAAGAGAAGGCATATTACCTAAACATCCTACTACTATAAATAGTCCTAACAGATTAAGAGACGCAGAAAGAATAGCGAAGCAACACCCAGGTTTATCAGAGATAGGTAAGGCAGTAAATTTAAAAACCACAGATGGTAAGGCTATCGCTACTAAATATAACAGAGTGGTTTATGGAGACCACGGTCCTTACATAGAGATAGACCCTAAAGATTTAAACCCTGCCGTAATTAAAAAACGTTATAAGAGTAAGAATAAATGGTACGACCAGGCTTTTGTGGGAGGTAATAAAGCGAAAGGTATTCCAGGAGCTAAAATTTACTTCCAGAAAAAAGGTGTAGGGGGTCTTTCTGCACCTCCTGGAAAACACAAGACTCCAAAAGATAAGCCACATTATGGCGTGGATATGAAGCGTGGCCCTGAAGGGTATGCTGATTACAAACCTGGAATGGTATATGTAAGTCCTGACGACATAGCTAAAGTTCGAGGTAGGAGTAAAGGAGTTGACCCTGCTATAGCATCTCTAGTTGGTTTAAGGACCTCAGGACTTTTAAGAAGAGGGGATAAGATTACTAATCCTTTTGATTTGATAGACGCTAGAATAGCGACGTACGATGATGAGATAGCAAGCCTACATAAAAACTTTGGTAAATACGGAGAAGTTTATCCGGAAGGCGAACTAGCTACAAAACTTGGAGTAACTCCTAAAGTAGGAAGAGGTACCCTGAAGCCTAAGCAAGAACCAGTAGGTACGTTTGAAGTATCTACCGCAGGTGATAAGTTAGGTAAACAGTTTAGCGCTTTTAACGCAAAGTTTGCAGATGGAAAAACTATTGAAGAGGCGTACCAATTAGACGTAAAAGGATACAGGTCTTTAGGTTGGGACTTGAAAAAAGCCAAGGCAGACAAAGGAAAGAATGCTCCTAATCAAATGTCCCCTAAAGAATTAGAGCAGGCTTACGATGATTTGTGGTCCAAGTGGGCTCAAGAGAATCCTGGTAAGATAGAAGAACTTGCTGATGCCACTTTTGGAATGAGGTTAACTGACAAGTTTGCAGGGAAAGGAAACGTAAACCAAGCAAAGTCTCTTCAAAAGTTAGTAGATAGGGTTAATAAGCAACGGGATCCGTTCGATACGCCAGGTAAACAAGAACCTTGGTTCGCTCAACACGGAAGAGGAATGAGATGGGTTGAGAAAGAAAAGCCTGCGATGGTAGGAGATTCTGGTGAAATGGGTTCTGCACCTGGTTTTGCAGTAGATTATCCAGGTACGCCTGGTGTCCCCACTCAAAAAGCTTTGCAAGCTCAACACAGTTTAGGGAAACTATACGATGAAACTGTAGGAACAAAAGGTAACCTAGGTGTTGATGAGTTCCCTGAATTTACAGGACAGATTAATCCAGGACTTAACGTAAAGATAATTTCTGGTGGCCAAATAGGTGCGGACCAACTAGGTTTATCTTGGGCTAGGTCTAGAGGAATTCCTACAGGAGGTACTGCTGCTCAACGTTTTACAACCAAAGCAGATACGGATCAAGCTGCGGAGTTAGCAGAGTTAGGTTTAACAGAAGTACGAGGCCTAAGTCAAAAGGGAAAAGGTGTAGGGTATAAACAGAGAACTGTACAGAATGTAAAGGACTCTGACGTCACTCTAATATTTGCAGATAGAATGTCTTCTGCAGGAACTAAGCAAACGATTGAGGCAGCTAAGGAACACAAGAAGCCTGTATTAAAAAACCCTAGTCCAACTGAGCTTAAGAATTTCTTAAGAGAAAATCCTAACGCAGTTTTAAATATTGCAGGCAATGCCAATCTTAGCCAAGCTAAGAAGCAGGTAATGTATGAAACCTTAGAAGGGGCGATGACTACTTCTAGAGTACAAGAGCCTACGATTGCTCAGTTGACATCAGAGTCTATGAAAGTACAAGGTTTGCCAGCTCAGGGAGAGTGGAAATACCAAGCTGCTCCGGGTTGGAACCAACTCTTTAACATTAAAGAAGGAGATGTAGGTATTAAAGGAGGAACTCTAGACGACAGCTTTGTAAGAAATTGGGAGGCAAGAGTAGGAGACATGGAACAAGGCATACCAGCTTTTGGACCAGGGGATTCTGGACTTCGAAGAGCTTTGTCTACAGTTGAACTTACTGATGGCCCTGAGATAGTAGTAGGTACTACAAAAGAACGCTTGGCTAGTATTAATGAACAGCTAGATGCTGCAGGTATTCCAAAAGAATTTAGACCTGAGTTATTAGCAAGAGCTAAGAAAACTTTAGGAAAATTAGCTAAAGAAGAGAAGCGTGTTAATAAGTTTTTTAACCAAGTTCAAAGGCTTCAAGCTAAGAAAGCTAGGTTTGTAAAACAATTAGAGCCTAGGTTAGAGGCAATGCGTAGAACGTATAGGAAAAGTCTGAACGAAGAGTTTCGTCAAAGCAACGTCCATCAGTTAGAGGAGCAGATGGGTGTATTAGATTCTATGGTTCAGGATTTGACGCGTAATCCTCAGTTAAGACATAGAGCAGTAGCTTTAGATTTCTTAGCTGCATCTAAACTTTCTAAGAGAGATTTAGATAGATTACAAGATACCTTTGCCTCAGAAGATGTAGTAAACGCAGAGATGAGGTTGACTGGAAAGGAGTTAACAGAGCTACAAAGAAAGTTGTACAACCATATAGGTGAGGATAAAAACCGTACTTACGATAGGATTAATGAGGTCTTTAATAATGTAAGTAAAGCAGAGAAGTTAATGTCTGACCTAAGTAACAAAGCTTTGAATGTTAAAGAGCTTAAGTTTATAGATAACCTAATACATAGTGAACCGGCTAGAGCCTTAGCAAACAATGGCCAACTCAGCGCTGTACTTAGAATACCTGAGAAAGGCAAGTGGGCTACTTCACATACTGAAGAGATAGCTAGGTTAAAAGACCTTAAAGAAAAGTTAGTTACGGAGCACAGCAGACAATCTGGAAGAGAGCTAGAAGATGTTATGAGTCTTAGAGACAGGTATGAGCCATTGGGTGATAATAGACCATACGGCGCTTTCCGTAAGGATTCAGCTGAGTACACAGCTATAGGAGATAGTGAAGACATAATATTTGAAACACGAAGGGAGTTAGAAGCTTTAAGAGATAGAGCTACAGCTGGAGCTGAGCGTCTTAAAGAAGCTAGAGCTGTCGACAAACCAGCTATGTCTCGAGCAGCTTACAAAGAGAAAGTAGCTAATCTAAAACAGAAGGCACTAGAAGATCAAGTTCGAATGATGGTTAGACATCCTGACTCTGCGGCCACTGAGAACCTGCAGGCGAATAGGTTAGAAGGTATTTATAACAGTAAAGTTAGTGGAGATAAGTTTGACTATAGACATCACGCAATACCAGATAAGACTTCGTCTTCTTCTATGAAAGCTCAGGCAGCTGCAGAGACTGACAAGTATCATAAAAGAAAAGCTTTGCAACTGCACACTAAAGAAGAGGACTTGGCTGGAGATATGACTAACGCTCCTTACACGATCCGTATAGAAACTAGGGAAGGTATTGTTGAAGTACCTAGCGATAGGCTTACCGCTTTAGAATATACTCTTCAAAGTATAGGGCAAGGGCGTAATATGGATGAAGCTATTAAGGAAGGTTCTAGACACGGAAGACCTAGAGAACTACTAGGAGAACAAGCTAGTGCTATGAATGTTAAGAGGATGATGGGTCACCAAATAACCTTGGCCCCTAGACAGATGAACAAAGCTATACATCAACAACTTAGACAAGGAACTCCTGCTAAGTTTGCGAGCGCTTTAAAATGGTACGACGCAGTTCATACAACCTTAAAGTATTTAGCTACAAGTTTACGTCTTCCTTTAGACTTCCATACAGCTAACACCATATCTGCTATGCCTCAAGCTCTTATGGAGGATATAGGTCCTGCAGCTATGATTAGAGGTTTCTTAGATACTGGAAAGATATTCGCTGAGAACGTAGACGACATGGCTAAGTTAGATAAGGCAAGTGCTGTCATGCAGTCGAGTGCTTTAAACCCTAATGTTAGAAAGACTCCTTTCTCTAGACTGTTTTCTTTACATGATAAAGTAGAGGCAGGTAGATATAACGCTGCGAATCCTACAGGTTTAGAACAAGGTACAATGATTAGAGCTGGTGGTCAGGTGTACGATTACAACGATGTTATTAAAGCTATGCTTGAAGAAGGTGCCTTAGACACCATGATACGAGCTGACTTTGTAAATATTAGAGATGCAGACAGCGCAGTTAAAGCTATCCGAGATATGTACAAACGTACCCCTGGACAAGGGATGCGTAAAGGTTGGCAAGATGTTAAGAAAGGAGCAGAACTTTCAGAGTTGTTTGTTAGATTCTCTGCAATGCACGGAGCATTACACTCGGGTATGGACTTAAGATCTGCAGCTCAAGCAACTGCAAGAGCTATGGTCGACTACTCAGACTTAACTCAGTTTGAAAAAGTAGCGGCTAAGAGGATGGCTTTCTTCTATACGTTCCCTAGAAAGATGATTCCTAAGTCTTTAGAGTTCATGTTTAACAACCCAGGTAAATCTGGTTCTTTATTAAACGCGGTTATCAAAGATAAGGAACACGTTAAAACTTCTGAAGGTAGACTTGAAGTTGCTATTGGGGACAAGAGAGTTAACGTAGGTAGATTAGCTCCTCAAGCAGATGCAATGGTGGCCTTAGCTTCTGTTGCTGATATCTTTATGCCTGCTTTAGGTAACTTAATAACTACAGAAGAAGGACTGTTAGCCGGAGACCCTAGAATGAGAAGGTTTACAGGGGAAGCTTCGCCTGATAGACCTATAGGACCTTCACCTATACTTAATGTTGCGGGATGGAAAGAGTTATTACCTACAGAAGACCCACTATCTGGTTCGACTGATTGGTTAGAAGAAATGTCTAGAGTTAGTTGGGCATTAAAAGTATTAGCAGGTGACCCTATACTAGGTTCAAAAGACCCTGAAGTAGAGTACTCTAAACTAGAACTAGCTGCTAGAACTGTGGTTCCTTATAGAAAGGTTAGACCGGGACAAGAAGAAGAGCAGATGTCTAGACGTATCCAAGCACACAAGATGAGATACGAAAGACAACTAGAGCAAGCTACAGCAGATGGAGAAGTAACTACTGCTAAGTTCCTTAGAGAAGATATAGAGCTGATGGACAGGAGACTGGAAGAACTTAAGCGAGATATAAGTAGAGCTAAAGGTAAAGCTCAACGTAAGCAGGCAGACTCAGAATATATTAGGAGACCACGATGAGATATTTAGCCTTACTCACCTTGGCCTCATGCGCTAGTCTACCAAGTATGCCTAGCGTACCCTCTGTACCTGCAGCCACTACACCTAAGACGGTAGTAGGAGCAGCAGTTGCGGATACCACGAATACAGTATGGCAGTGGGTGCTTATGTCCTGCCTCCTCGTATTCATATTCCCCAGCATGCGCGAACCCATCCGGTTTTTCTTATCCTTACTATTCAAGTTTGTAGGGTTGCCGATGGAGCACTGCATCAGATTATATAACCAAAAATTTAAAAATGGTAAAGAAGAAAAGTTCTAAGAAAGACTATCTCAGCCCGGAGGAAGCTAGTGAGATTGTCGAAAACGGATCCCCATATAAAGTGCCGCAGGAGAACGGCAATGGTGGACACATAGATAAAGCTGCCAAAGAAGCTCAACTTCTAGGCAGTACTAAAGAGGCTATTGCCCTTCGTAAAGCAGAGATAGATGGAGAGATAAAACTCTCTCGTGCTAAATGGAAGGCGCAGATAGATACTATAGAAGCGCAGAAGACAGCAAAGGAAGTTGCAGGTATTCACCTAGCAAAGTTCGGTGCACTCTATCTGTGTCTTATGGTACTAGCATTCTTAGGCTCGGTAACATTTATCCCTGGAGATAACCTTGCTATCGTGGCCACACTAATCACGTTGGTAGTGACTTCACTATCAGCAATACTAAAAGGAATTTCGGACACGCCTGAACCAAAAGATCCCGTCGAGCTTATGCACGACATTGTCCAAAAACAACTATCAACATATCATGATGAAGAAACTCACTCCACTAAGTAAAGCTATATTAATAGGACTCGCTATAGGAACTGTTATATGGTTAGTATCTTGCGCTATCCCTGCAATCCCTTTACTAGAAGCTGACCCAGTCTAATGACAAGTAAACAGGAGGCAATGGCTGGTAAGTTACTACAAGCCGTCACATCTATAGCACTAGTGCTTGTAGGTTACATAGCTATTCAAGCACTAGATAAGATATCCGCTCTAGATGCTAAGCTTAA
>CEQV01013441.1_pt1 | contig 15535 bp, 31 predicted proteins | sample 530971 | NCBI WGS metagenome assembly CEQV01 (sample SAMEA2621173, study PRJEB7988) | marine metagenome | biome: marine biome (ENVO:00000447); feature: deep chlorophyll maximum layer (ENVO:xxxxxxxx); material: "saline water (ENVO:00002010), including plankton (ENVO:xxxxxxxx)" | depth 100 m
GCTCACGAGTCAATGGTGTCCAGTATTGGTATGATTTCTGGGTTATTGTCTCAATGCCAACAGCAATAGGAGGTTGATTTGGCAACCTATACAAAGTTAAATCTGTCTCCAGGTGGCACTGAGGGTGATGGAAACCCAATCCCCATCACAGATACCAGCGGCAACGGTTCTTTTATCCATGACACATCCAACGATGAAACCAAACAGGATGAGGTTTGGCTTTGGGCTGCCAACATTCACACTGCGGATGTACAGGTGACTCTTCATGTTGGTTATCTCAACTCTGGCTCTGCTGCTGTCACTGAGCAAATGATTGTCACTCTGCCATCTAAGTCAGGGTGGACGCTGATCTTACAAGGCATTCCCCTCCGGTCTAGCGGCTCAACACCTCGTCGTGTCGCCGCGATTGCTGGCACCGCTAACGTGGTAAATATTGTAGGTTACGTCAACAGGATCTCTTCGTAATGAAGTGGCAGGATGACAGAGCCTACACTGACTGGCTAGTAGAACAAGAATACGCTGTGGTAAAGGGCGATACGGTTTCTCCGTATTTGAGCAATGGCGTAGTTCTTTATATGCATGAAGCATGGGCCGCTGGTCATCAAGAGGCAGTTCAGCCTAAACCGCTAATATGCCAATGCGAGACCTGCAGGAATATTAGAAATAGGAAGGAGGACGATGGCGCACTTCTCACTGGATGAGTTTGTTGGGGCAATTCAAGAGGCAGTAGTCAGGTCTACGGACATCGCTGAAACGCATGAGCTGAATCACATTCAGCAAGAAGAGTACTGGATTGACACTGGCGAAAAGGCTGATGACGGTACTCCTATTTATAAGCCACGCATGGTGACAGTCCGGCTACCTATGTGGGAAGACGGCAAGCAAACCGAAAGGGACATACAGGTCCCCATGCAGACCCTTGTCACAGGGCAGTCATTGGCTATTGAGGCCCTCACTGTAGAAATGGATGTAGAGCTTCAAGGTATGGAGGACGGGGCCGACATCGGATGTACCCACAGAAAGCTGAAGATAAATCCATCTATCGGTGGAAATGGGTGGTTTGCTAAAAAGCGGAATACTGCTAAGATTTCCATAACTTTTAAAGGGCAGGAACCTCCAGAAGGTTATGCTCGAATTGATAATCAACTCATCAAACTGCTTCCATAGGAGAAAACAATGGCAGATGGCCTTGTAAAAATGTCCGATCAGTTTGGCGGTTTGCCGATGGACCAACTGATTGGTGGTCCTTTGAAAGCAGCCTGTGACTCTCAGGTTCAGCTTGCCAAAGCAACCGCTGATTTTATCCAAAACGTTGGCCTTGAGACTGATGCCAACGGGGTGATGAAGGCTCGCACGGTGGACTTTACCTATTCCAAGCCTGTCAACGACGGCAATGGTGGGTATACCGAGGTCACGAATCAGCTCGACGTGCCCATTCTTGCGATTCTCAACACTCCTTCTCTCCAAGTGAAAGAGGTTGAAGTAGACTTCACGATGGAAGTGAAGTCGAGCACGTCATCCAAATCAAGCCGGGACTACGAAGCTACTCTTGATACAGAAATCAAAGCAGGCTGGGGTCCGGTTAGTGTTGATGTAAAGATTCACGGATCGGTTTCTGCTAAGAGCGAGAATGCCCGGTCTTCTGACAACTCAGCGAAGTACAACGTCAAGGTCATCGCTCGCGACGACGGTATGCCAGAAGGTCTGAAGCGTTGTTTGGACATCGTTCAACAGGCGATTGCAGAAAAGCCTCAAGCTGGGCCTCCTGTGAACCAGCCCGTGAACCCACCAGCACCCTCTGGGAGGAATGGATAGATGGCTTTTTATACTGGTAAAAATTCAATCACCCAAACCGACTTCATCCTTACAGACAACGATGTTGACGAGAGCGCTGTTGATGACGTGTTTGGTGGCTCGGCTACGGTCTACAGCCTGTACATTGAAAACGCAAGCTCGTTAGCTCACCTGAAGATCTACGATACCGCCGACCCCGTGGTTGGAACCACGGCACCGGACATCGTTCTTCAGGCCGTGGCTTCGGAGGAACTCATGTGGCAGATTGTTGACGGCCTTGCCTTTACAAACTTTAGCTATGCCTGCGTTCAAGAAGACGGAACGGGCGGTACTACCGCGCCGGCAGGAACTGTAAAACTCCACGCGGTTGTGAGGTAAACATGGCCCTTTCTTTAATTGGTGTAATTGCAGATGCGGGCAGCACTCATGCAGTACAAACAGACGCTACCGCTGAGGTTGATACTTTGAAGGCGGGCAGCGGTACGCTTTACAAAGTAGAAATCGACAACAGTGCGAACAACGTTGCTGTGTATGTGAAGCTTTGGCTGCTTACAAGCACGGTTACTGTTGGGACGACCGATCCTCACTACATTTTTAAATGCCCTGCGTCGGTTACCCGCGTGTATTCATGCCCTAAGGGTGCGGCGTTTGCTACCGGACTTAAGGCCGCGTGCGTCACAACGGGTGGAACGGCTGGGACATCCAACCCAACCAATGATGTGATCTACAGGATTCTGTACACTTGATGTTACTGAATCGGGAAATTGGGCTTAGAAGTAAAACATGAAGACCTATAAGAGCGAGTCGTACAGGATAAGGTCTTTTGAAACCAAGAAGATCAACAAGAAATCCGTGACGATTGTTCGGACAAAAGTTAGCGGCACGACACGGCCTCCTGGTCAGGAGCCTACGAAAGGTTCGAGTCGCACGGAAAGATTCGCCTTGTTGCCTGGTCAGGAGGCCAACCATGCTGTTGAAGAAGGGAAGTAGGGGGCAAGAGGTAAAAGACGTACAGGCCCTGCTAAACGATAAAGGTTACGGACAAATCGGTGTCGATGGAATCTTTGGACGAGGCACGGAGAAGGCCGTTAAACGCTTCCAGAAAGCGTCAGGTCTGTCTGCCGATGGAATCGTAGGGCCTAACACCCTCAAGGCTTTACAAGCCGCTGAAGAGCCAAAGCAGCCTGAAGTGTCTGATGAGCCACCACCTATCATTGGTGTGTTGAAAGAAAAGGGCTACGAGGTCTACACCGATGGCCAGATCAACACGATTGGTGTGCGCTCAAACAACCCGATCTCCAATAGCTTCGATGATGAGATGCACTTGGTGTGGGTGAAGAACGGATTGTGGCAGCACAAGAAGTACAGAATTACCACGGACCCAGGCACTTATTGCTTAGAACATCCTGAGGTCTACGGTCGTGCCGCTGGCACGGCCATCATGGTGCCTGGTTCCTACCGCGCCTACAAGTGGGATATGCACCGTGGAAAGTATGAAACTCTGTGCCAGAGGGCATCGCCCATCCGCGTCTGGCGTGATGGAAACCGCGATAATATACTTGATTTCGGACACGAAGATGACCTCGGAACCGAGGGGTGGTACGGCGTGAATTTGCATCACGCAGGGGCTAACTCTACGCGAGTAGACAAGTGGTCGGCGGGCTGCCAGGTGTTTGCCCGAATCGCAGACTGGGAGGAAGCGGTTAAGATCTGGAAGGCATCGGAGGCTGAGGTCTTTACTTATACCCTCATCACCGAAGATGACCTGTCTTAGGAGACGTAATGGAAAAGCTCAAAGAACTTTGGAAAAAGCTCAACCCTAAAGTGGCCCTGATTGGAGGAGTCGTGGTTATCTCGACCTCTCTTGGCACTTGTCATCTCATGGATTCAGAGGATAAACCAGAGGCCCCTGCCGCTGAAGAAGCTCCCGCTGAAGTTCCTGAAAAAGAAAATGAAGTTCCTCCTGCTGAAGAACAGGAAGGGGACGCTGCTCAACCAGCGTAAAGAAGAGAAAGAAAAAGAAGCCCCGCTGGCAAACACCAGCGGGGCTTTATTTTTAGCAAACAGCCTGGGAGGGACTGCTTGTAAAGCATATCACTACAACGTGTCAGGCTTTGCCTTTTCTTTCCCGACATTTTCAAATGTATCGGTCGAGACTTTCTCTTTAGCCATCACACCAATCAAGTCTTTCAGCAGCGACTTCAGCTCGGAATCGTTACTCGAGTCACCTTTTGCAGCGAGCGCATCAAGAACCTCAGTTGGGAGGGCCTGTGCCTTCACGTTGACGTTCATGGCTGGCGCTCCGTTGTGATACTGAAGATCATCCTTGTTCAAGGCATCAACCCACTTGCATGCAAGCATCACCGACTCCATATTGTTGGAGTCTTTTCGGATGTCCACTTCATATTCAGCAAGCTTCCATTGACCGTTTCCTTGGGAGTGAGAAATGTTCTTCTCCATATGCTCAAGGCAGAGCCCAATCTGGTTGGCAAACAGTGCTGCCGACACATTGCCGAGGGTATGCGCCAGTTCCCATTTAGCGGAGCGGAGCCGAGAGCGGTGGTGTTTCCAGGCTTTCCGGGTCTTGGCGTCGATTTGGTTTAAGTCCAACACCTGACGGACAATAGCTACAAGCTCAGATGACTGAAGCACCATGCTCTTTTTGTTGTCTTCATTATTGTGCTTTGGACCAACGGTTCCAAGCTTCCGCTTTTGGTTTTGATCTTTGATTTCTTCAAGAAGGCTCACGGTTCATCTCCTAAATATTCTAATGCAAAGTCGTCTTCGACTGGTGGCGCGACATCTGGTTTAGCCAGCACCTCTGCTGCCTTGCTTTTCTTCTTCCGTCGCTTGGTTTTCTTATCTACTTCAACAGAATCTACATCGATTGGCTCCATTGTAGCAATGAGTTCTGTCTGACCTTCCTCTTTTAGGTCATCAAGGACAGGCTTTGGAATGAACAGTTCTTGGTCTTTGCCGGTGATGTCGGCGCTCGTGTCGTGCTCAAGAACCGTCTTGGCCTCTGCAGTCAGTGGCAAGTACTTGCAGATGCGTCGAATAACTGTCTTGCGCCACATCTCTTCGGTGTGGCTTTTCCATGGGCCGCTTCCTCCGCTACGAGAGTTGTCTCGAATCTTTTCGATTTGATCCTTTCGCATCACCTCGACCTGTCGTTGCCCGTCTTTGAAAAAGCACACGGCATAGGCAAGCTTTGGCTCACCGACCTCTCCGTCATAGCTGGGCTTGTGCCTCAGCACTTCGCCCTCTTCAAGATCAAAGTAATGCTCAAAGGCTTCGCCTTCGTGTACAACCCTGGCTACAAAGTTAGCGATCTCGCCTGACCGGCGAACCAACTCCATCAGCCCGGTATAGTCAATCCACAACTCGGCATCGTGAGTCTTCTTTCGCGAGTTCCAGATGGGAACAAGGTGCGCCCTGTGTAGCACTCCACCAGCAACAAGGTTGAGTTGGCAGGCTTTGGCAAGGGCCATGTAAATCGATTGCGGTGAGCAAGACAGAAGCCTCTCGTTCTTGGCGGCCTCAAACATTGCCAAAGAAACGATGCGATCTACGTCCGTGCCTTCGGGTGCAATCTTTCTTAGGACTCCCTTTTTTTGCTCAAGGTAGTTTCCTAAGTTCTTTCCAGGTGAAATCTCAGTACTCATTTGTTTGTTCCTATAATTCGAAGCACCCTTGAACCGGGTTTTTCTTTAACGTATTTGTCGTACATCTCGGGGTTCTCTTCCCGAAACTTATTCTTATCAAAGACCTTGCTTGGCTTGTTTGGCTTCCACGTTGCAACGCCTTCGATGCCTATTGCTTCACCGATGCTGAATCGGATCTCGTTCTCTATCTCTTTCTTTCTCGCTGCCAGTTCGTTGTATTGTTTCTTCACCTCGAGAAGCTCTTCGCGGAGCTGCTTGTCTTTCAACGAGGCTTCTTTCAGAAGCTCGACATCGGGCTTGTTGTAAAGCACGCTGAGCAACCTCCTTGCGTCGTCGCTTCCATCGGGCGGCGGTGGCTTATGGCCGACAACATGCTCGTCCCACCACTCAGTGGCTATGTCGAGGATTCTCTTGCCGAGCGCCTTGTCTCTATCAATACGATAAACCCTAAAGTCATCAAGACCAAAGTACGTGGCAATATCCCAATACGGTGCGTCCGTGATCTCCATGTAGACACGCATTTGAATTTCGACATCAAGCGGTACATCTGTTCCCCCGTCGTCTCCCCAGCCTTTTCTAAATCGCCGGGTCTTGGCATCCATCCCAAAGGTTGTGCCGTTTAGTTTGACGAGCCTGTCTGGCGTCCCAAAGATCTTATCGTTCCCTGGGTGCCAGAGCAGACCACTGTCAACAAGCTCAGCACCTTTGCCAAGCCTGTTTTCGTACATCTCAACGACGTACTTCTCCATGATTATGCCGCGCTCTGCGGCCTGCATGTCTCGGTTTTCAGACGGTGCTTCAATCCCAACTTTGTCTGCCCATAACGAAAAAGCGCTCTTCTCAAAGCATCCCAACTTTTGAGACTTCTCCGCAGATGAACAGATGATGCAAGCAACGTCGGTTCCACCGAGACCCCGCTTCCTCTCCCTTAGCCATTCTTCTCTCGTATTATTCATTGATTTGATCCTATTCACTGATAGTATGTATGTCAATAGTTGACAGTCGATGAGCACCAGTTAATCGACAAACTATTGAAACTGTGATGTTTTTATTTTACAAAGGTGCTTCATATGGTGTGCGAAGATTACAGAAAGGGGCTTCCTAATGCGAGCACGAGGGCTCTGTTTGTTGATTATCTAAATCAAAAACTTGAAGAGCTTGACCTCAGCATCACGGTTTCTCACCTGAGAGAGCTTGAAAAAGGAAGAAGAATACCAAGCCTTGAGCTTGCGTTAGGCATCGAGAAGGCAACAGGGGGTGTTGTCTCCGCAAGAGAGTGGCCCGGCCTTAGCTCAAAGATACGGCGCTAATCACCCCTCAGGTAAGTCTTGCTTCTTCTTGTAGGCTTCAAGCATTCTGTTTAGAGCCCACTTTGAACCAAGCTTATAGAAGACCCTGAGTTGCTCTCGAACATTCTCGTAGGTCTCTCCTCGAAGAACGGTGTCTCCTTCTTTGTCTTTTAGAACCCACCCTTTGTTTGTTTGCTCTAATGTCCAGTCGCTTGGAATCCAGTTCCTCTGATCTGCCATCTTAGTCCTCTTCAAAAGGGTTTGGGGTGAATGACAGCTCTCCTTGTTCAACCCTGGCAGCCGCAGTGTTTTTCCATTCTAAAACCATTTCTCTCCAGGCTTTAGACAGGTCTCGTTCCTCTTGGTGAGAGAAGCCGCGACCTGCGGCGATGCTTAGGGTGTTGTCGTTAATGAAGTCTTTTATTTTTTTATAAAGCTTGTTCTTCATTTCCCATAGAACGTAGGGAGAAACGGCAATCCATTCCTGAAGAACAAGAAGCTCCGACTCTTTAGGTAGGCTTAGCTTCTGTTCCTCAAGGTCCCCCAAGTAGGCAGCGACATCCAGCATGATGTGACACCTGTCTGTGTATTCGGTCTTGATGTTAATGAGTCTCCCCTCACATCCAAGAATGACCTCTGCACCTATTCCAACCAGCGTGTTTGCTTCTTGAGTTGATTCAAAAGATTCAAGCTCAATGGCCGCCTCCAGAAGTGCAGTTCGGTCACTTAGCGATAGCTCGGAAATGCTCTTCCATTCTGCAGGTCGAACCCTGGGTGGCGTGTGCTTGTTCAAAAACGCCAGCTGTTCTTGTTGGTTTAAAAATAAATCTATCAGTATCTCGTTGTTTGTTTCCATTGCTTTCTCCTAAAACTCATCATCGTCTGAGCGTGACTTTCCTGGGAACGAAAGAACTTCAGTTGGGCCCCATACATAGGCTCTCTTACCCATCATTGTTGTTCTTCTTCGCTTCCATCCAAGGTTTCTGAGCACATCCGACACTCGCATTTGCGCAAACTTTGTCATCTGATTTGAATCAAGACCAAGACCATCGGCGAGGATTTCAGAAACCATCAGGTCTCGTCGGCCCAGAAGCCACTTCTCTAAGATTGGTTGCCACGGGTCAACTTCTCTGAAGTCTTCTGAAACACTCTTAAGATCGATCTCGTTCTTGTTGTCCAGCCACCAAGGCTCGTTGTTGTTGAATGCGTTGACTGCCTCAGCCCACAACTGATCCCTGTTCGATGAGACCCAATCAAGGTCAACCTTTCCAATCTTGACTGGCCAGAATCGACGGCTACCAGTGTTATCAGAAATGAATGACTCTTCATTTGTGGTTCCACAGAACACACAGTGTCGCTTGATGGTCACCGAGTGGCGACCGTAGGCTGGTCGATAGTTATCAAACCCGGCTGACAGGAACGCTTTGGTTCTACTGTTGGCCCGCTTTCTAATAGAGTCCAGCTCAGCGATCTCGTAGATCCAGGCCCTGCGAATCTGGCTGTAGGCATTGGGTGATCCAATGTCCATTGGCGTATCGCAGAAGTATTCGTCACCGGCAAGAACCCTAAACGTCGTGCTCTTTCTTGCACCCTGTGGTCCGAACAGAATCAGGCAACAGTCGGCCTTGCACCCAGGCTTTATCGCCCTGGCCACTGCGGAAATCATCCATCTTCTGCCCATGTCCCTATTCAACGAAACATCGTCAGCCCCGACACCTTTCACCAGCCAATAGTCGAGCCTCTTCACCCCGTCCCACTGGAGCCCGTTGAGCCAATCAACAAGAGGGTTGACCCCGTTCTCCTCGCCGACAAGCCTGGCCACCTCTGCGACGGCTGTAGTGGAGACTCTCATCCCATACACTGAGTCAATCCACATCTGTATCTTTGTGTCGTCAGTGTCCTTGTATTCTTTGTCGCCACGCATCATGACGCCCTTGAACTGATCTTCCCAGATCTTTCCCTTCACTCTGGTGTCGTGAGTAAGTATGAGGTGAATGTTGCGACGGGTTGGTCGCACTACTAAATCACCATTCTTAGTTAGATATCCATCCAACATTGACGACACGTTGGGCTGTGGTTTAGTTTTCCGGTTTGCCTTCTTGTCAGCAGAACCAGATTTTATTGCGTCATCAACAAGCGACCGCAGCGTTTTTCCATTGGCAATTGCAGCATCTAAATCCGGCACTCTACTTCTCCAGCTTCATTCTAAAAATTTCTCTTGGTGATAGGCTCTTAAAAATATCTTTGGCGTAGTTGTCTCCCGCCTCATCAGGATCGGTGCATACAATGACCGGAAGTCCCTTTGGAATCTTGGCGCTCGATAGTTTAGCAAAAGAGCCAGACGTACCAGACAGCACCGCAACATTCATATTCTCATGTATTGCCGCTGAAGAGGCTCGGAAAAGATCCGTAATCCCTTCGCAGATAAGCAACGCTTCTACCCCTTCATCAATAGACCCCCTCAACAACTTGATTCCGGCCTTGTTCCCAAGCAGCAAACCAGATGCCTCGCACCCTTTAGGCCACCGGCTCTTCGGTCTTGACTTGGTCTGGGTCACCGCTCTTGCGTGCAGGCTTGCGACCTTGCCTGTTATTTCGAAAGCAGGGGTTGCGAGCCGCCAAACAGGGGACCACACAGAAGGCCACCAGGCTGGCCACTGATACTCATTGCGTGTTGGAAGGGCTCTAACGATGCCGGTCTGAGACAACAGCTCAATGTCGAACTTTCTTTCCTTGAGGAAGAGCCTGACCATGTTGTCTTCCTTGCACCCGTTCATTTGGTTTAGCGGGGTGGATGCTCTCCACAAGCTTGCAACCTCGGAAAGCGACGGCCTCTTTGGTTCTGTCCTCTTGGGCTTGAAGTCTTTGTACCGTTCTGAAAGCCCGGTGCCCTCGAACCACTCGTAAACCTTTCTCTGCTTGTCTTTGTTGATGTCGCTTAGTTTTCCACCAGCTACCGCATAAGAGACAAGGTCAACCACATCCCCCTTCTTCTGACATCGATGGCACTGCCAAGCGGTGTCCGATGCGTTCAGACCAACAGGCCCCCTCTTGTCTCCGCTCCCCCTGTTCTCTTCTCCACAGGCCGGGCAAGGCGACAGTGACCTCCCCTTCCTGATTGATATCTTTAGTCGTTCTGCAGCGACAGATATCGGCGTTCGCTTTGCTCTTTGAATCCACATGGTTGCTCCCCAACTTGTCACCCCCGGTTTGACCCCCGGCTAATGCCGGGGGCCATGGGGAGCCCCACATGGGGCTGGGCTGATCAGGCCCGAGACAACTCAATAACTTTATTTTTTTGAAATGGTGAACTCAAGTTGTTCACCGGGTCTTACTGAAAACTCGAGGTGTATGCCGGTCTCTTCCTTTGCTCTGGATGCAAGCTTTGCAAGCGTATCCAGTGAGACTGGTGGCCTGTTCCTCGTGACCGTTCCCCACAGCGTGGTGTGGCTAATGCATAGGACATCTGCCGCGCCCCTGTACCCTCCTCCGATTTCTTCGTACAGCGCTCTGACTGCTGGTGTCGTATCTATTCTCTCCATAATTTATCCTTCAGGGAGGACGGCAACCCATCCTTCGGTTGCTGTGTCCGTTGCTGGTTTCTCTTCTTCATCTAAAACCATGTAGACTATGTCACCTTCTACTACATCGAGGTTTTGGCCACACGAGATCTTCTCTAAGACCCAGCTCAGCGCCTCATCCGCGTCCTTCCCAACTCCATTGAGATGGATTTCAAATCTGTAGCGTTTCATTCTGTCTGACATGCTTTCTTCTTTTTGTTGTTGGTGGCTGGGGCAGCGGGACTCGAACCTGCAACTTCCTGATTAACAGTCAGGCGTTCTGCCAATTGAACTACACCCCATTGATCTTACCTTGCATCCCAAGATACAACTCTCGGACCACCGGGCCACCCATCATCAGGAGTATGTGGCCTGAAGATAATGATAGCGGAACCCTTAGGTGCTGCGGCAGCCTTGCTTCCGTCTGGTTTGAGAAAGCTTACCCTTCCTCGCAATAGACGAATCTCGTCTGCCTTCCATGCGTGGTCATGCCACCAGGCCGTGTCGGTGCAAGCCATAACTAATGCAACTACTGGCTTCCCCGAAAGGTGGCACTGATGCCAGCACCGCTCAACCCAGCTGCTCACATTCCTACCGTATGGTGGGTTGCAGAAGATTGCGCCGCTGGAGATCCAGTCAGTAGACAGGGCGTCCTGCCATGTATGAATGCCATGATCTGGCCCCATGTACTCTTCGCAAAGCTTGCTTTCGAAGGTGGCCGCCGCGTCAAGCTTGAAGTCAAACTCAAGGTCGAGCTTGTTGAAAAGCTTGGGCGGCGTCCTCCAGCAATCATCTTTGCTTGAGTGAATGACACTCCAAGGTGATTGCGTACTCATCAGACAATGTGATCCATAAAGTCATCAACAGCCTGGTTGTGCTGGTTGACTGGGGCTCGGTGTGAGTTGCCCTGTCCCTGGCTGTTGTCCCGCATGAACTTCACCTGTTCGGCGACAACCTCTGTGGTGTACTTGTCGTTCCCTTCTTTGTCCTGCCACTTGCGGGTTTGCAGTCGCCCTTCGACGTATACCTGCTTGCCCTTCTGGCAGTACTTTGCGACGTTTTCTGCGGTCTTTCCCCAGGACACAATGTTGTGCCACTCGGTGTGATCTGTCCAGTTGCCGTCACGATCCTTGCGGCGCTCGTTGGTGGCGATGCTGAAGCTGCACACTGTGCTGTTCGCTGTTGGCCTGGCCTCCGGGTCTCGCCCAAGGTTGCCGATTAAAATTACTTTGTTGATCATTAGTCTTCTCTCCAACCGTTTCCGATGATGTTTGCAAATACAAACGCGATTACTATCCAAGGCAAAATGCCCATGCTTACTCCCTTTTAGGGCGGGGTGCCCTAACCTTTGTTGTTGTACCAAGTGTTCTGAGAATCCATCCACCTGATGGCGGTTCGAATATCATCACGGTCTTTCGCGCTGAGGTCGCCTGATTGATCAAGCACCGTCTTGTAGATTGCGTCGCGAACGGCAACAACCTTTCTCATTCCGCGATTGACCTTGTTTGTGTATGCTGGTTTTCTATTGGCCATTTTTTCTCCTAAACCTCGCAGCCAAGCGAGCGATAAAGCTTGATTCTTTTACGAGCCATGCTGTTGAACACTGGCGAATCATCTACAACATCGAAGACAACAGGGGTCTGCTTGCCTTCTTTGACGCGCATGATTCTCCCGATGCGCTGTTGAATACGGCCCAACGCCTTGGTTGGTACTGTAAGAAATACTGTATCAAGTCCAGGCAAATCCAGCCCTTCGTCGGCAATACAGGTGGCGAAGATGACATCGATTTCGCGCTTGTCTGCTGACTCAAGAAGCTCGGCGCGTTTCTTCTTGGACAGTGTTCCAACAAGCGCAACAGCCCTGAGCCCTTCGTTTGACAGCTCCTCCGCCATCTCTTTGCAGTGCTGTACCCGGTCAGACAACACAAGGACCTGCCTGCCTTCATTGCGCACCAAGATGTCAACCTTGTCGAGAATGAACTGTGTTCTTTCATTGTCGCTACACATATCACTAATCAGTCGAACCCAGTCCCTCTTCCTTCCTTCAGGAATCTTCCACCCAGTGTGAAGCTGTTCAATCCTCGGTCTGCACACAAGACCACGGTTCACTAAGTCCTCTGTCTTGATCTCATGCAGGACATCGCCGAGGTGCCAATGCAAGATGTCGCTTAGGCCGTCCTGTCTTTCAGGGGTTGCTGTCAGTCCTAACCTGTACCTCTGCGGCATCGTCATCAATGTCTCACAGAAAGTGTTGGCTGGCACATGGTGGCACTCATCCACAATGAGTAATCCAAACTGCTTTCCGAAGTTGTACCTCTCTGTCCACAACCATCTCGATAGTGTTTGGAATGTCGCTACAACAATGCGCTTTGTCCCACCCTTTTCCAGCTCATTTGTTCCTCCTCCAACAATCGATGGCCGGAAGTTTAGCTGCTGCTCACACCTGTCTGCCCACTGCTTGGCAAGGTCGAGGGTGTGTACAAGGACAAGGGCTGGAGTATCAAGGGCAGCTATGGTGCCAACACCAATGGTTGTTTTACCGGCACCACACGGCGCTACGACTACTCCCTCTTTGCTTGCCTTTAGGTTTCCAATCGCGTGGGTCTGGTAGTCCCTGAGCTTGATGTGCTCTGCAACACTGAGCTTCTCCGCATCAGGGAACGAGGTCTTGTCAACCACCCTAAGTGAAGAGGGCTCCACATACTTTGTGAGGTCGATGCATCGTGGAATCTGAATGCCGTTGCCCCACGGGTGAATGACGGGCAGTCGCTTGAATGCCTTCACCCACTCGTCTGGAAGCTCGATGTATCTCCCCTGATTGCGAAGCCTGTGAGCCTGGATCCATTCAGGGTTCTTCAGTCTGTACTGGCTGCTGATCTCTCGAAGCACATCCTTGTGCTCTTTTATGAAGTCGGGGTGTATGTATTGAGCACCACCCCGCACGATGATGTTCTGTAGTTTAGACATTGATTAACTCCAACTCCTCAAGATGTTTGCTAACTCTTCCTCGTGTGCGTCTCTGTCTGCCTTGTTTACAGCGTCGCTGTACTTCTCCGCAGCTTTCATTAGATCCTCGATGATCTCATCTCTCGGCTCATTGAGGTACTCCAACAAATATCCTCTAAAGCAAACCTCAAGATGGGCCTTGGCCTTGAGTCTTTCTTCTGAGTTTGGTCTCTTTGGCGGCAAAGATGTCATGCTTCACCGGGAGGCGAGGCGACTGCTCTGAGGCTAATGCTCACCGCAGCCTCCGCCATGAGCCGGTCTACTTCTTCTCCACCGAAGTTGAACAGCTCCTTTGACAGCTTTTCAGATCTGCTGCTCAAGCTTTCGCAAGCATTGATCAGGCTGGTCTTTCTTTGAATTGGAAGGTCCACGTCCTTTAGGATGAGCATGACAAACCTTGGAAAGATTTGCCCCTCAAGCAGGACTTCTTCCAGCTCTTCCTTTGATATTTCTTTTCCGTTTAGCATTCTGTTTTTCCTTAATGAATAGGGTTGAAGGGGGTTTGATCGATAAAGATTGGCCTGCCACGTCCATCACAGGCATCAAGAGTGTTGTACCGAAACCATTCCAAGGCTTCGTCTAAGGTCATGCCTTCTTCGACGTGTGAGTTGAGGATTCCCGGCATGCTGTAAACAAGGGCCGGGTCCTCTCCGCTTCGATGACAGACACCCACGATGTGTTTGTCATAGAATGAGCGGGGCTCAAGTCTGGACCAGCAGCCTCCGCTGCTTTCAATCCATTGGAGTATCTCTCCCGGCGTGTCTCTTGTTGTTTGTTTACTCACTTGTTCTCCTTTTCAGAATGGGCAGATGTCTTCTCTGTCCAGTTCGCCATTGTCCACTTGTTCAATACAGTAGACACACAGGTTCTTCACTTCCTCGTGGTACGAGGTTCCGTCTTTGATTTCTTTCTTGACTGCCTTCTCATTGCAGGCATCACAGACAATGCCGCAGTAGTTACACAACCTGGCATCGCCATCGTGATCCGTGTCTTCCTCGAACAGATTCTCGGAACACTTCTCACACCGGGGATGGTCGTGAGGTAGCTTCGGCTCGTAGTGAGCCTCCCATTTCGCCCAGTCATGCGCGTCCATTGCTCTTCTCCTTCATCCTGTGTAGACAATCTCTGCGTTGGCAATGGCTCCGGTGAGCCCGCCTGTGATGGGTCGGCATGCGCTGGCATGCATGGATAGAATCAGCCACACGTCTTGCTCAGGAAACCAGAAGATGCTGGAAGCTTTCTCGTAGTTGCAAGCCACCTCCCAGGATGGTCCTTCGAGGTACTTGTGTCGGTAGTCAGGGCTTCCCCACGGGTCAGTGTAGAACTCTCGAATGGCACGCTTGTCCTTCTGTTCGTACTCTACAAGGCAGGAGTCTTCAGGCATGCCTGCCTCCTTGGCGTTGGCACGCCATGCCGCTGCTACTTTCTCGATCTCTTTAGGTACTTTCTCTTTCATTGCTTGTTCCTCGCTAAAGCTTTCTTGTTGATTTCCACAACAGCTGGTTGGCCTCTTCGCTCTTTCCCTCTTTCATTAGCTGGCTCATCTCTTTCTTTTTGATTGGCTCGGCGCAGATGATCTCCTCATGAGAGGGCCCAGCCCAAACGTCTTTCTGGATGGAAAGAACGTGGGAGTCCTCGTCATCGCTTGGCACCGATAAGCGTGACAGCTCGCACTCTAAGCCAGCCTCGGCTTCTGCCTTGGCTCTCTCCTCGTCCGGCGCTTCGACTGTGACAAGGAATGTGCGGCGCTGAACTACCGTGGCGTATACCTCAAACTCCATCACTCACCTCCTCCGCGCACTGAGCGCTGCAATACATTCCTTCTTTCGTCTCGTGAGAGACGATCTTCTCATCGTTTGTCTTGGTCCCACATTCATCACAGATGATGCACTTGCACCAGTCGTCTGCTGTGTCGGCCTCGCCGCATACTTCGCACTTCATCACTCACCCCCCTCGTCTGGCTTTTCTTCTTTCCTGGTCAGCGCAACATGCATGCCGCAGTCTTCGCACCAGTTGTTTTGCTCCGAGTCCCAAGGCCCAACGTCATCGAGGACCTTGTTTCCTTGGTTGGGGTCAACCCATGCCATGAGTTGAACGGCGCTTGATCCACACTCCTTACAGACAATCATCACTTACCCCCAAGGAGCCTTGCTCCAGTCCTGGCCTTGAGACCTGGATTGATGTCGATGTTCTGTCCGTCGCGATAGCCTGCGCTTGATGCT
>CEQV01023522.1_pt1 | contig 15417 bp, 12 predicted proteins | sample 530971 | NCBI WGS metagenome assembly CEQV01 (sample SAMEA2621173, study PRJEB7988) | marine metagenome | biome: marine biome (ENVO:00000447); feature: deep chlorophyll maximum layer (ENVO:xxxxxxxx); material: "saline water (ENVO:00002010), including plankton (ENVO:xxxxxxxx)" | depth 100 m
GTGACTTTCAAAAAAGAGTAATGTCTTTTTGAACTTTGATACTCCCGAGATTCCCATTTGATAGCACATTTCATATATTACCTCTTGCGCTTCAATTGGTAAGTTAATAACCCATCCCCATTTTTTGGTTACTCTGTCAACTAACCTATCTAACTTTCTCTTTAATATCTCCTCACAAATATCTTCATCCAACTCAAGGTCTTTAATTGCGAAACCATAACCTATGGTATCAATACCTAAAGAATCTTTATAGACCATTTTTCTATAGCCTTCATTTTCCTTTACGCTATTGATTAAATCTTGCATCATCTTAGCATCCATATTGCTGCTAGACCTACTACTAGCAAAACCATCATTACTTTCCAACTAAGCATAGACCATAATGAACTTAATTTATCTTTAATATATTTCAATGTACTCTCCTTTGTTTTTTATTTATTCCTATATCGGCTTACTCTTTTCTTCTTTCTCTTCCAGTATTCATTTCCTCTATTATATGGAGTATCATCTCCACGTCTATTTAAATACTCATCATAACTCTCTGTTTTGCCATCCCACGTTTTATTGGGGTTCTTGTCATATATTGCTTTATCTCTTTCATATATTACTTGCTGCTGTCTTAAAGATAAAGGTTTGTCCTCAAATATACGACTCTTTGCATCTTCTGCTTTTTCTTTACGTATATTTCTATATTTTTTATCACGATTCTTTTTAAAATTTTCGAAATTTTCTCCATATGTATCGCTTGTGTAGCCTCTCATATCTCTACTAAAAGAACGCATATGTCGGTTTTCGTGAATTTCAGGAGTATATTCATCATATACATCCTCCATAAACTTTCTCACTTTCCCTTTAGCTCCTGAATATTTTCTTTTTCTGAAGTTTTCTCTGTTTTCAAAAAACGCTTTTTCCCTCATACTTTCTATTTCGTATTTGTCTAATTTCTTACCTGTATTTGGGTCGTATTTAGGAGCAGAAAATTCAAATGATTCATCTGCCTCCCTATATATTCTACCTAATCTAGCATCATCCCTATCGCTACTTCCCCTATATTCTGGTTTATATCTAGTCCTTTTTCCATCTAAACCACTCCTACCATATGCTATATCTTCATCCCAATTTGGTCTAACAATATCTCTAACAGCTTCAGATACTTTTCTAATTGGATTATTATCCGCTATCCATTGCTTTCTTTTAGCCTTTCTCTCTAATTCATCTGAAGTTGAATAACCTTTTAGTTCCTTTTTTATTGTTCTATCATATGCTTTATCTGCTTTTTTCCAAGTCTTTCTATTTTTTCTCACAGTTTTTTTAGTGAATTTGTCAGGATTCTTTGTATACTTCATTTCGTCTTTAATATCTTTAATATTAGTTCTTTTATCTTCCGAATCACTCTTTCTAGCCTTCTTTAAGCCTTTCTTTAAAGTTTTAATCTTCGTCTTCTTATTTTTTCTTTCAACTTTCGCTTTTGCTTTAGCAGCTTTTCTTTCTATTTTCTTAGCTTTACGCTTTGCCCTTCTATCTTCTCTTTTTTTATAGTGTGGGTTTTCTTCTATAACGCCATCAAGCATTTTCAGCTCTTCTGGTGTCATATTTCCTGAGTTATAAATTGCCATAATGGCCTCCTTATGATTGACTGTTAATCCAGTCTATTATTTCGTTTATTTTTTCAATTAACAATTCTATACTTTCTTCAGTATAATGAATTCCTTTTTCTTCTTCTATTACTGGTATCTTATCCATTTGACCCTTCCAATGTTCCACTAAAATAAAGTGATTTTTTGCCACTACCACTCGTATATCTACCAATTAAATAAACTCCGTGGTCAGCTGCTAATGAGTATGCGCCAAGTGTTTGTTTTATCCTATAATATCTATAAGATGTTAAAGCACTCCCTCCATTTAATTGAATATCAGAACCAATCTGAGTTACAGTTGATGCAACTGTAGCGCCATCAGATGGAAGAGTCACATCGTATAATGCAATTTCGTAGGAAACACTTGAACTAGCATAAAAATTTAACATAAGACCTACTAAAGTTGTATCTACTGATGTTTGGAAAATATGAGCATATGTTAAAGTTTGGTCTTGAAAATCAGCAGCTGTTATCGTGCTTCCCATATTCTGATTATAATTTGGGGGATACCAACTATTATTCACAGATGGTTTAAATGCATTTTGTGGAATAGCGATATGAAATGGGTCTACTCCAGCAATTTCATCATCTACATACTTTTTAGTAGCTATATGATAATCTGAACTTGGGGTGTATGCACCCCCGTCGTCTTGTACTGTTATATTGCCTGTCTTTGAGTTAAGAGTCATATCACCTGAAAATGTTCTAAGCGTTGTATCTCCACTTGCTCCGGTTGCTATATCAAAATACTGTGAAATATTTGCAGGATTATATAAAGAAAATGAACTAGTTGTAGCGGTAACATTTATAGATGCTCTTTGGTCACTTAATATACTAGTTCCACCCTCTGACCAATACCAATATGGATTATCGTGGTCTGACCTCATAAAGAAATATGGGCCAGTATCATGTTGGATAGTTCCAGTAGTTGTTGTGAATAACATTGTATCTAAATCCGTAATAGTTAAATCGCCACTAGAAAATGTTACATCAGACAAATCATCTAATGCCCCAGCTACTCCACTTGGCCCTGTTGGCCCCGTAGGTCCTGTTGGCCCTGTAGCTCCATCACTACCGTCTGCTCCATCATTACCGCTTGGTCCAGTAGGTCCAGTAGGCCCCGGTCCTCCATCGCTACCATCAGAACCGGGTGTACCATCGCTACCACTTGGTCCAGTAGGCCCTGTTGGACCCGTTGGTCCAGTTGGCCCCGGACTACCATCACTTCCGTCACTTCCATCGGTCCCTGAAGGCCCTGTAGGTCCCGGACTTCCATCTGAGCCATCAGAACCCGGAGTACCCGGAGTTCCATCAACACCATCGCTGCCATCTGTTCCGTCTGTTCCGGGGGTTCCTGCTGGTCCTGTTGGTCCCGTAGGCCCCGTTGGTCCTGTATTTTGCTGGTCATCTACATATTTCTTTGTAGCTGCGTGATTATCAGCTGTAGGTGTATATGTGCCGCCGTCTTCTTGTATAATAAATTCACAATCCTCATCTACATTAACTATAAAATCTCCATCTGGTTCTACGGTAAGGTGTGCAACATGGTCGCTATCTGTAGGATTACCATCATTTGTAACTATCTTTGTAACTCCATTGGCGTCTGTGTTTATTTCAAATTTATTTGCTGTATTGCCACTATATAATGTAAATAAACCCCCATCACTCATATCTATTGCGAAATTGCCAGCAGTCCCTAGTTTAAAATCAAACCCATTGTGACTACTTAACCAGCTTTTCCCAGCGAGTATATAATGCTTATATTCTTTCCCCGCATCATCCTTGTCGTACAATCTTATAGTTGGATAAGTGTCTTTACCCACAGAAAATATAACCCCATCATTATTGTCAGAAAATATGTTATAAGCTACATCACTTTGATTGTCTGTAAGCCAAAATTGATTGTTGTCTGGGTCTATATTAACAAAGTAATCGCCACTATCACCCTTAATATAATGTTTATCTGCTGCTGATATTATATCGCCAGTTCCTTTTGACTTTATGTTTAAATCTATATTAGTATCTGAGCCCTCTGGAAATAATTCAGGACCGCTATCTGCAATTGATGATTTCATCTTTAATGTATTTACAGCGGAACTAACGCCTTCTATTCTAAATATTTGCTGTCCATTTTGGTCGTAAACAATATCTGATGTAAAGTGTATCCCGCCACCTGTGGAATTGCCCAATATTAAATTGCCAGTTCCGTGAGGAGTTATTTGTATATCTCCATTAATGTCACTTTGTATTTCTATATACCCTGAGCTACCAAAAGGAGTTGTCTCATTTTCGCCTTTATTAGTAGACAGAATTAAGTTCTTGTTTCCCTTTGAAGAAAGTTTCATGTGCTCTGAGCCTGTTCCAAATAATAACCACATATCATTTGCAAAAGCACCATTATCGTACTCTATTATTTGAGAACCACCGCTTAATATTTTCCCATCATCTGGGATATTTATATTAGTACTAAAATTCCAATAATCACCAGAACTTACATATGTCATAAAATGATTTAATCCTGAACTGCCTAAATATAATCCCCCACCATTCACATTTGAATTATTAGTTTCATCCCCAGCTAATCTTATAGTTTTGTCTTCTATTTCTATGTCATATACTGTAGTTGATGTCCCATTAACATCTAAATCACCATCAATTGTTACCTTCCCATTATGTGCAATTGTAAATATATCTCCGGATGGACTGCCTATTGTGAAGAATTTACTACTAGTATTAGAGCTACTCCCTAGAATAAAACCATCTCTAGTAGTATCATATTTAAAGTAAAAATCTGAATCGGTTCCTAGTACGAAACTTTTATCGTCGAGAAGAGAATATGGACCACCCAATACTGATGTTGCTGCTGATGCCGCTGAATCAAACACACCAGATATAGTAGCTGGGAAATTACTCGTACCAAATATAGTAGATGAACCGTCTTTTAAATTCCAACTCGTTGAAGATGTTTCAGAATCTAAAGTCCAAGATGTAGTAGAATCACTACTTCTATTAGTCCATATGGTCATTAAAATTTCCTCGTAACTACTCTTCTTACTCCACCTACTCTAGCAGTAACATATTTCGCTATTCTATTTCTAAATCTTGTCATGTAATATTCTCGTTGCTGTATTAATTCTGGAGAATCTATCAAAGTTGCCCTTATATAATCCACTAATGCAAGAGCAAGCGTATCGTTCAATGGAACTTCACTTGATTCATTTACAATGCCAGAGGTATCAGGAATCGCAGTATATTCTAATAATAATCCACTATTGATAGTTGTAGTGGGAGCAACATAAGGAGGTTCATCGCCAATTGGAACTTCCAATGCTGTAGGATATTCAATTATAATTAACTGCCTTCCCCTTATAAAATACGCATACTTATCAGATATTTTTCTTCCTACATCGGTTCCGTATGCCATTATTTCTCCTTGTAATCTGGTATATCTACTCTAGGTATAGGACAGTAATAAGAAGAATTTGAATCTAAAATTTTAACAGATTTAACTTGCACTAAATTAGATGGGAGATTGTATGCTGCTTGGTCTCCCACTAAATTAGATATATATTGAGTGATATTCTCATTAGTTTCTAATTGTATCTCAGCTAACCCATCTTCTATTAGATTTTTAACATAATTAAATTTATTCTCCCCTACTAATTCCATTAGTTCTTTTACTTTCATATTAGCTCCTTATGTGAATACTGCATATTCAACAGCTACCGCTTCACCACCTGCATCATCTGTTAATGTCCATGTTGCATTTTTAGGACTTGGTAATAATACACCTTCTCCTGATTTCAACCTACAAACCTCTTGTGAGGCAGCAGTTATTATGACAACAGTTGTATCTTCTGCAACAGAACCTTTGTTTACATTTGCCCCTGTTGTTACAGACGCATCATACTTAAATCCTGTATGCTTAATCCATAAAGCATCATCTCCTGACGATACTGTTATTGTATTGTTTGAAGTCCTACTTTGTAATAAAGTGTGTTGTGGAGTGCCGCCATCATCAGCCCATGCAGATGTATTATTACCTGCCCATGTTCCTGATGAATTGCCTCCTCCTAGTGATTTTTTAAAGTCATAAGCTATAACTTCTGCTTGAACTCCACCACCATCTGTTCCAGCGGCAGTTTGTTTAACAGGCGTTACACTTACTTTCCAGTCTAATCTATCTGCCATTTCTTCCCCTTATTGTTTTTGTTGTTGTTGTGCTTGAGGGCTCAACATAAATGATTCATTATATTTAGCTCTTAAACTCTCTAATTTGGCAACATACCAATTATATTGTTGCCCTAAATCTTGTAATTTAGCATTATATTCATTTGTTAATACTCCAGCCTCCCCTTGCCATTGCTGGGCTGCAGCAGTATACTTACTCATTATTTCTTGATTCTCTGACCTAACGTCTTGAGATTCAGTTACGAACTTTTGTATTTGATTTTTAAATAAAGTATCTTGCTGATTCATATCTGCTTGAAATTTAGCTGTTGCAAGATTCATTTGATTTGTATATATAGACATATCGAGTCCAGTCTCAGCTTGATACTCCTGCATTCTTTTATTTATATCTGCTGAATACTTACTTAATTCTGCTTGAAATTTATTATTTCTCTCAGCAACTCTTTGTCCATATAAAGAATAAGTTGATGTTAAAGATGTATTCCATTCAGTCATAGCATCTGCTCTTTTTTGAGTAAATTCAGTCATAGCTACTTGAGCTACAGATGCATTCCATTCTGTCACTTGATGCGCTGTCTTAGCTTGATATGCCTGTACCTCACCGCTATACTTATTTAGCTTTGCTGAAAATTCTGAATTAGAAGAATTCATCTTATTGGTAGCATCTTGCATTGCTTTCTGTATTTCTGCATTATATATTGCAGATTCTGCCTGAAACTCATTTAGGGATACTGCTATGTTTTGCTGATATTCTTGTAGCAAATTAGAATATTTCGTGTTCCACTCTGTATATTTCTTTTGGATATTATCCTTATCCCATTTCTGTAATATTGTAGTACTTTCAGCTTGATACTTTTGAAGCTCTTGTCCATATTTAGCTAATAGACTTTGATTATTGTTATTCTCAATAGATACACCCGCCTGAGAATTCTGCATAGCCTCTTTCATTTTATTTTCATATATTGCAAAATCTCTTTGATAAATATTTAATTGAGATTGCAATTCAGATTGAAATACAGAAACTTGACTTTGTATTTTTTGCAACTTTGAAGATACCATCTCAGGGTCTTCATCTATAATAGCCACATCAACACTAGTCCATTCTGGAGCATTTAAAACTGGTGGTAAATAATCTGCTAAATTAGAGCCAGCTTGATTTGTTTGCCCATCCTCATTGAATTCTAACTCTGGCACTACTGGAGCTGATGGCAATACAATTTCATCTAATATTGGGAATGTAGGTGGTGTAAATACTGGTTTTATATATACTGGAGCATCTAATCTAGGTTGAGTAAAGTTCGCCTCGCCACTATCAATTTCAGGAGCTGGTGGAGGAACGGGTAAATCTACAGTTTCTAAAGATGTCATTGATATTTGACTTACTGGTAGAACTAATGCCGGAGCAACAGGTACATCTATTAACTCATAAGTTGGTAAATCTGATAATCCCCCAAAATCTACTCCTACACTAGTAGGTGGAACTGGCATAATAAAAGGCTCAGGTTCCGTATATGTCGGCAATGTTGTTGTAATTTCTTTTAATATAGGAGCTACGGGTCCTGCAGGTATGTCTAACGTAGGAGACTCGGTATGGATTTTAGCCATAGAATGCAAGACCACATCCATAGCTCCATACAACACTACTGGAGTGTAGTAAATTGCCGGAAAATTTGCTATTGAACTAGCACTTTGAGTTACAGTTGGTAAAGATAAATGTTGGCATAATGCTGTAGGTTCTGATACTGTATAATCAGTCTGCCCAGCACCAGCACTATACGCTAATGTTATAACGAATGTCGTAGATGATGGAACTGAATGTATATAATGCGCACCTATGTAATATGTCTCATCTCCACTATTTGCTATTATTATATTGTCAGACTCATTAAAACCATGGTCTGTACTTGTAGTAATTAATGTTCCGTTTGAATCTGTTGCGAATGTTGATATTGTTTTTGATGAACCAGCTCCCGGTTCTGGTAATATAAATAATTTACTATCTAAGTGATAATATACAGGGAATTCTGATGTAGCATAAGCTAAACTACTACTATCTGCCGCTTTGTGTCTCATTGGTCCGGGGATTGGAGTGCAAGATTTTGCCCCCCTTGATACATCATATACAAAGCCACTATTTACAGTTAATCCTGAAGGCTCTACTGCTGAAGACTTAGTAAACAACCAAATATCTTCAGGCCTAGATACCATTATTTTTTGTATTACATCTTTAGCCCCATTTGATAAGGAATCACCCAGCATATCTTCTGTAAATGTTGCAGGAACCGTAACAAGGGCTTCAACTTGTGTTTTAAAGCTCATATATTAGACTCCTTAACTGTAAACTGCAGTAACTGTTATAGTTCCACCTGATTTTGTTTCATCAGAATATATACCTGTACTAAAGGCTATTCCCATTGATGGTGTAAATGTAAATGATTGATTTGCTGCTGTTGATGTAAATGTCAATAAAGCTGTACCAGAGTTATCTGTACTATTCTTTATTTCAATTTTATCACCTATTGTAACCCCAGCCATATCTATTTGCAAAGACCAAACAGTTCCACCTGATGCTTTTATTTGCCCGTCATCTGTCTTTACTACTGCAGAGGCTGTTCCGGGGGTTGTAATTACTTCCCCGTCTGAATTTACACTTATTTTTTGATTAGATGAGCCATCATAACCATATACTAAGACATCGTCATTAGCATGGTCTAGGTCTACTGCTATATTTCCAGCTGTAATGTTTGCATTATCGAGGTCTACTTTTAATGCATTTCCATCGTCATTGAGGGCTGTATTTAAAGCCTCTTGTACTGAATATCGTTTTAAGTTTGTTGCCATAATTTTCTTCCCTTCTAAGGTTTATGTTTACCGTGAATGAATTGTAGTGTAAGCGGCCCGGAGGAGAATCAAACGAAAGAGTCCAGACCGCTACACCTATTGTATTGTACTAACTAAGCACTCCACCTGTTTTTAGATTTGCAATTACACTTGCAAGTAAAGAACGAAGTTCTTCACAATAATCTAAAAGCTCTGCATTTGTTGGAGATGCACCATCTGTAATTGTTATAGCACCTGTTGCAGCCGGAGCTGAACCTGAACTATAAGTTGCGGTTACATCTTCCAATGTCTGAGTTACGGGTAAAGCCGTAGTCAAGGTCTTTAACTCAGCAACCATATCATCTAAATCATCCAACTCTGTGTTTGATAAAGATTTTAAAGCTACAACTTGAGCGTCTGTTACTTGACCATTAGGATTATTAGCCAGAAAATACTTATCACTTCTACTTCTACTAGCCATTTATAACCCCCTTATTTCCATAGAGCGTGACATTCGGGCATTGACCACTCGAATCCACCCTCAGTTAGTATCATATCTACTCTCTTATCTGTACCAGTATTTTCAAGAGTTTGTACACCAACGTAAACTGATGTGTCTCTGTTAACACCGTTACCTACAAGAGGACGCCATTTAACATAGTTCATGTTAACACCTAAGATTTTAATTCCACTACCATCTAAAGCGATGTTTCTAGCAACATTAATGTCACCATAAACAGTTGAGATAGTTGTGAAGCTAACTCCAAATGACCTCTTCTTACCTGAAACAGCGAAACTAGCACTATGGTTAGTTGACATTTCAAGATTGTTATTGAAAAATCCACCTAACTTATGTAGCCAGTTATATGTTGCTGTATCACAGAAAAACATCATTGACTTAGAGTTATTGTATCTTGGGTCTACAAGCTGACTCAAGTCTTCTAAGAAATCATCTTGTAGTTTAGTTGATAGGTTTAAGTTGAATAAGTTACCATTATTAAGAACATAATCAACAGCACCTTGAGTGTAATAATGTGTGTCATTATCAGAACCTACACCAGTAACTACTCCTTGAGAGCCGAATAGAGCTGTTTGCTCAATTTCCCACTTATGCTCGATAAGTTTATCTCTCCATAGTCTTGCCCACTCGTTCTTTTCATACTTTAGCGCAGTTGCTCTTGCAGTATTAGACATACCGAATTCATTTCTGAATATCTGAGTATATCCATACCCTGTGCTGTATGGCTGGTCGCCCCAGTTTTGTTCCATTAGAGTTGAACCTTCTTTGTAAGAAGTACCTACTACATATGAACGTCTAGGTTCTAATGTACCAGCTATAGTTACACCTGCTGAACCATCTGTCTCAGCTGTAACAGCAGCAGCATCTATAAAAGCATCACTACTATCATAAGTCATTAAGTATGCAGTTGCCTGTTTACTTGAGTCCTTAACTTGCTTAACATTAAGTTTTACACACTCATAGTATTTGGCTGCAGCTGGTCCATCAAGAAGGTCATACGCAGCTGTAGTTATAAAAGCACCAGCAGTTGTAAGAGCAGCATCAGTTGTGTGACAAGCATAACCAGCAACCGGAGCTGCAATTACTTGAAACAACTTATAGTCTGTCATTGCACTACCATTAGCACTTGTAACATTAACTTTAACTAACTGACCCTGCAAGTAAAACTCAGGTCTTGTTCCAGCGTCACCAATTGATGTGCCTGATTGACCTATAATGTTTTGGAGATTTCCAGCACTCTTATAGTCTGTTGCCATATAAAGCCACTCTGTAGAGTCTGATACGGATGTACCTGCGGTACCGGATGTAAGTTGCAGAATTGCTGCATCTGCTGTTCCTGTACCTACAGCATATCCATATCTCTTCATCCAAGACTGTCTTTTTTCAGTATATTTGAATTGTGGGTCGTCTGTTGGTTTTTTACCTATTTTAGAAACAATTCTAAAAAAAGGTGTTTGGTCAAGTGATAACTCTGTGAATTTCTCACTAAAGTTATACTTTCTTCTCATTTCACCTGTGTCTACCGTACTAGAAGCTGGGTCCCACGATGAGGCTTGTCCTTCTGACCAACCTGTCGCATTGCCCATATTTCTATTGCCGGCATAATCATTTATTGCCATTTGTCTACCATCCTTTTATTTTATTAAGTCGACAGTAGACTTGCAGAAGTCTACGAGTCGAACATTCCTTTTTCGCTATCTTCAAATCCCATCAAAGAATTGAATATTCTATCATCTTCTGAAATAGCTGTAGTATCTGCGCTTGCGGAATGAGTCAAATTAGGAGTTGCTATATTTCTTGCATTTTCTGCTTGCTTTGCAACTTCTCTTCTTTGATTATCGGCAACATTCTTTGCAAACTTATCTTTATTTAATATTAAATTAATATCATCATAAGATATAGTATGTGAATTAGCCTTTTCCATCATCACATTAAATTCCTCTTGAGATACATTATTTTCTTTCATCCATTTTTCAGCACCTACTCGTTGTTGTTGTTGTTTGGCATCAGCTTCCATAGCAGTTGCTACTTTATTTTCGCTTTGCCTTACTTTAGCATCAACGATATTCGTTACTACCTTCTCAAATACTTTAGCAGATGTAGAGCCGGGGTCTGCAAATGCCTCATCTGGGTCAAATACAAAATCCTTTGGTACATCAACTTTATTTGGTTGGACACTACCTTCTAGGTAGTTTTTAACGTGACCTACTAAACCGGGGTCCTTTTTCATCACATCTATAATAGCACCATATTTCTTAGTGTCTTGTATATATTCTTGATTTCTTTGGTTTTCCCTTGATGAATCACTATATCTCTTTTTGTAAGGATTACTTTCGCTATCCCAATCCACTTCTTGTCTGGAGTCTGGAGTCTCCACAGCGTCATTAACTGGAGCTGCTTCTGAGGCCTGAGTTACCTGTTCTTCTCGTGGCGCAACTGGCTCGGGGTCTGCTATTATCCCATTTACCTGTTGCTCCAAATTATCAAAAAAGTCGGAGTCATCCATAACAGAATCAGCTACTTGGTCTAACATATCCTGATTCGTATTTTCTGAGTTACCTTTATTTTCTGCCATAATTTGTCCTTATTTTGTAACTTAAGTTACTTTTGTTCTTTATTCTTTGCAACCTTTTTCTTCACACTTTCAAAAGATTTTAAATTAACTTTATGTTCTTTAGCGGCTAACTTAGCTTCTTTAGCAGTTGCATCTAATTGTGCTTTATTAACAGCTACATCTGTTTTCAGTCTGGAGCTAGAGTCAAGCACCTGTTTTCTCATATCGTGCTCTACTTGTCTAACCTTATCTTTTATACCAGCTTGTATTAATTGTCTAGTTAAGGTCTCAATAGTTCCATCTTTATCTTTAATTTCCTCTTCCATGCCTGATACTTGTCCTTGTAATTGAGAGTAAACTGACTTTCTCTTTGCTATTAAATCTTTATTCTTAACATCTGTCTCAGATAATACTGCAATATCATCTACTACGCCAAGTTGCATTAGTTCCTTTAATTCGCCTAGATATGCCCATCTATTTACAGGTAGACTATTTCCAGCTATAACCCTAACATCAAAATTAGCAGCTTGATAATCATTATATTTACCAATAGCCTCGCCAAAGTCATTATAGATAGGTATGTTTATTTCTACTTGTCTTTGCTCTTGAATTGCACTTGGCTGAATTAATCTAAATACTCTGTTTGCACTATATACTGCTTGTGCATAATCTTTGACAAGCCTTCCTATCTCTGTTAGCGATTCTTTGATTGTTTGCTCAACCCATTGCTTAACTCTCCTAGTTCCATACTCATCATTTGCAAGTAATCCTTTATAAGTATCATGCTGGGCTTTCATATCTCCTTGCTGCGATGAATATATACCTGCTAAATACTCCATATCACCCTTACCTTCTTGAACCATCTGAACGAATGCTGCAGATAATTGAGCTGGTAGGACTTCTTTAGGAGCTTCATATCCATTATTAACTGGCAACAAAGCTCCGGGAGCAGATGCATATTTTTCCCAATAATCTACATCCACACTCCCGTCAACATACATCCAGCGTAAGGAGGAGCCTAATGATGCGTTATGAACCATCAATTGATGAGCTTTATTTAATTCTTTTTGTTTTCCTACTAATGGCGCAACAGCACTCATAGGATATGGAGTTCCTGTAAATTTATATACAAATGGAACTATTGGATATTGATTCCCGGGGAGGATAGATTCTCTTAATATTTCATCTCCACACACTATGGAATGTCTAATTTTATATTCAAAGTATTTAACTTGACTTACAATATTTTGACCAAATCCGCTTTTTATAAATAATTTAAATTCTTTTTCAGAGACAACTTTTTGCTCAGTTCTAGTGGCTTGAGATACCATCTCATTCATTATCTGCCCTTTAATCTGCTCGAACTTTGCTCCAAATTGCTCTTCTAGCTCTTTTGCTGATTTTTCAAATCTAGCTTGTATTATTTGACCTTGCTCTAATGCCTGTTCTAATTTAAGCATTTCTTCTTGCAATCTAACACCACCCTCAGATTGTTGTTCTTGAGCTTGAGCTATAGCCTGTTGCTCTATTTGAGCTATTTCTTCCTCACTAGGTTCTATAGTATAAACCACATTCATGTATGGGACTGATATTTTCTCATACAATTCGTAATAGTCTATCAGAGTTTCATCCTCACCTAAAATATTAAAATTTTCATTTATATCTTTATATTGGAAATCTCTTTCTTCCGCTTTTTGAGAATGCGTATAATGAGAAGGATATTGAGAATTTGCTTTTTTTATTTTATTTTTAAATTCAGGAAACTCATTTACCATTTGAGCTCTAGGTAGAACTTTGTGAACCATCATAAATGCCGCATCTCTAAATAAAGGGTCTCTTGATTGAGGGTCTACATAAACATCAAAAGGTTCTAAGGAGCGAATCTTAACATCGCCCATCCCTTGGTCTGAATTGGGGTCAACATATACTTGCATATAACCTAAAGATTTAGTACAAGCATCTTGAATAACTTGATGCATCATTGACTTTCCATTGCTTATGTACCATATGTAATCAGCTATATCATTATGTATGTGTGCAACCTGAGAATCCGAGCCTTCCGCTGCAACTGCTTGCCATCTAGGGTCATTTGCCGTTGCATAGAAAGTTAACATTTCAACTATAGGAATAATCCTATTAATTGTAAATGTAGGTTGCCCTTGGTCCTCTAAGGCCTTTTTTTCTGTATATGATAGTTGATTATCAAGGTAAAAGTCATGACCTTGTTGATTTACATTTTCCCAAGCCTGACGAGTCTGTCCGTTCAGTTTTAGGAATAATTCGTGAATAATTTGAGCTCTTTCTTTCTTTTTAGACATATTTTCTTCTATATTAGCCTATAATTTAGAAAAAATTAAGCTATTATCCAAGACTTTGGTTTGGAATATGTTTTTTTTCTGAATTTTCCATTTTCGGCCACATTATCAGATGGAAGTGTTACATACTTTACAGCATACGCTAATGCGTCAATTGTATCATCGTGACCCATCCTTGGACCAAAGGTCAAAATTTCGTGCTGTAAATCGAACATTTCTTTTTTAATATGTACACTACCTATTATAATTCTTTGTCCTAAAACCTCTTGTATTCTATCTCTTTTAGACATTCTGGTTCCGGGTTTCTCTTCTCTAAATTGTACTGAAAAATCGTTTCTCCTCCTCATCTCAGCTATGAGAGCTTGAAAAATAGGTCTTGACATTGTGGTTTCCTCTATTACATGGAGTTTGGGGTGGTATAGTTGATTATACTCAAATATTAAATCAACTATACCTTTCTTGCTTTCTCCGGGTATCCCTAAAACCGGAAGACTCCTTTTCCGTATATAGTCAAGAACATATATATTATTATCAGCATCTATGGCTATGTACATAAGGACACTAAAGTCAGATTCTCTTCTTTCCGAATCTGTGGCTGGGTCTACTCCGCAATACACATTAACAGGAATATCTTTCCCGTCAATATTCAATACGCTAACCTCTGCATTTGGTTCCCATCTATATTTACCATTCCAATATCTAAGGTGAGACTGAGTAAAGATAGCATCTTCCGCAGACTGCACTTCCATGTGATACTCCTGCCAATATTTTGCAGGTTGCCCGGAATCCTCGTAAAATTTCTTTTTTTCTTCTAATTTTTCTTTTGGGAACCAACTATTCCATAGTGCAGTTCCATCAGACTGGAGAGCCTTATAGAGTATTACTTTCCACGTAAAATCCAACCCGTCAGCTTCCGCTCTAGTTGAATTAATAATGAGGTTGTTGATAAAAGAGTCAAAGTGCACAGGAGTGCCGTTAATCCTAAGACGGCCATCAGCAGGCTCCAAAGCAGGATGCACAACTGCGGTAACCATATTAGAATTCTTGGAACGAGCCTCTGGAGTAATGGTATTATTTTCGTCTTCAAAATCGTCCAGCACGATGAGGTCATATCTTTTGTGTAGCTTAGCCCCACCTCGAATGCCTGAGATATTCGATTTAGATATGAGTTTACATCCATTTTTTAGCTCTATATCTGATTCTGTCCATTTTAAACCCTTTTGGTTTCCGAAATAATACTTAATTTTATCATTATATTCCAAATGATATTTTACATAATCCATATTTCCCGTCGCTAATTTTTGTGTAGCTGAAACCCATCCATAAAAAAGTGGCCCATCTGCAAAGCAAAATCCATGAATGATATCACACTTGGTTAAT
>CEQV01014373.1_pt1 | contig 15329 bp, 9 predicted proteins | sample 530971 | NCBI WGS metagenome assembly CEQV01 (sample SAMEA2621173, study PRJEB7988) | marine metagenome | biome: marine biome (ENVO:00000447); feature: deep chlorophyll maximum layer (ENVO:xxxxxxxx); material: "saline water (ENVO:00002010), including plankton (ENVO:xxxxxxxx)" | depth 100 m
CTTGTAAATCAACAGGTTGAGCTGCTACAGAATTTTGGTTTATAGTTGTCATCTTTACGTCACTTTCAGCTATCTTCTCAGCAGCTACTTCGTTGTTCTGCTGAACTGTTGTGTCAATGTCGTAAGTTTCTTTTAACCAACTTCCTAGTTCAGAAGTATCTGGCTTACCATCATAAAGATCGAATGCCATCTTTCCTGTACCTATAGTTGGATCTAAGCCAACATCTTTAAAAAGAGATGTTTTCACAACACTTTTTAATTCCTTATTCTCTTGCTCTACAGATTTAAGTTTATCCCTTAAACCTTTTATACCTTCGTTACTTTCGTTGCCTTCCATAATTTCTTCGTTTTCTGCCATTAGTTTTCTCCTAGCTTTCTCACACAGTTACACTATTGCTCCATTAAGGTGTGGTACATAATGGGAGTGAGTTACAGTATTTGATTATATGTTGAATTGGCGCTGCAACTATCGCAACAACACCTCTACGAATTAGATACATAAGTAGAACGTAGGTTCCCTACTTAGAATTTAGAGATCTATTCTTTACCTGGCGGATACTACTAACGCCAGTACAATTATTATAGCACATAAAACTGCTGCTACTACAATTTTTCCTGACTTAGTTAATTGATATTCCCAAGCGTCATTCCACCATGTCCACTTGATATCTTTTTTGAAAGTACCTTTTTTACTTCTAGCTCTTCCAGACTTTTCAATTAATTTCATAACTTCCTTTCTACCTTTTAAAGTTCAACTAATCCAGTCAAACCTTCTTGTGTACGTGCTGCTCCACCTTCTCTTGTAAATACAGTACGTTGTTCAGCTTCGAGTCTTTCTCTTAGTTGTTCTGACACACCTTCCCCGAACACTTCACTTTCGATAAATTCAGATAATCCAAATATATCTTCTCTTCCAGTAAATCGTTTAGCTAACTGTTTTAATCTAGGTAGTTGAGATTCAGCTCTAGCTGCTAATTGCTGTGCGCCTGTACCAGTAAGTCCTGCACTTATTAATCTTTGTGCCTGTGTTGCGTCTATTGCAAAATCTTGTTCTTTAAATGCACCACCAATTTGTGATACACTTATTCTTTTATCTATAATATCTTTACTTACATCTTCAGATATAAAGCTAGCAAAGATTGCTTCATCAGATATATCTTCTACAGAAGTAAATGTATTAGGATAGTTCTCTACATAATATTGCTTTACACTTTCAAACTGATTAAATAAAGAGTTATAAGCAACACTGAGTCTTTGTTCAAATACATAAGGTGAGACATCATTCTCAAATAATGTTGTTACTTGATCTTCAAAATAGTTAGGATTTAAATTATAATCTGCTAATAAATTGCTGTAATCTTCTTTCATTTTTATATAATCTAGTTCTGGAGTAGCTGTTTCTATTCTTAAAGTTGTACCATCTTCTCTAAAGATTCCAGGAAATTCATCTCTGTATGCTTGTGTAGTTCTTACTGACCTAATTGCTTCATCTGAATCTCCTCCATTAGTATTATATTCTTGTAAGAATGTGTCCATTAACTGTGGACTAAGCCATGAATAATTTAATTCAGCAAATGCTTTAGCGTCAAATTCTTCTACTGGTGCGCCTGGTACTTCTATAGATCCAGGTATAACAACGTCTGGTGGTGGATCATCTTGTCCAGGTAACAATGTCCATTCACTACCATTCCATTGATAATTCTTACCACCTATATTTTGTATTTGACCAACATAAAATTCTGGTCCACCTTGATCATCTGTCTCTACTATTGTTTCATCTACTGGTGATGTATCATCTTCTGGTAGTGGAGTTTCTATCACTGGTGCTGATACTTCTCCCGCTCTTGTTGCTGCACCTTCACTTTGTATTATCAAATCAGAAATGTTATCAACAGTTGGTTCTGGAAAAACTGTTGGTGATGGAGTAGGTGCTGATCTTTGTTCTATTAATCTATCTAATGCAACTTGATCTTCTCCTGTCATTAACCCTGCAAGTCTAGCTAATATGCTCATTGAAATCTTCCTCCGCCTGTAGCTCTTTGACCTGCTTTACCAAATTTTCCTTGTAAATCACGTTTAAGAGTATCTCTATATGTTTGTGTTCCTAATTTCGCAGCTTCTGCAAATGCAATATCTTTTCTTTCTTCTACATCATTAGTAGCAAAGAATGCTTGCCATGCTTCTGTAGTTTCATCTGGTGCTTGACCAGTTACATTTTTCCATTCTTGTCTGTAAATTGGAGCAGAGTATTCATAAGTCTTTACGTTAGTACCTTTGTATTGAGAATATTTATTTTGAAATGCTTCTTCTATTTGTGGTAAGAATACTTCTTCATACCACTTAGGGTTAGCTGCTTTCTCGTTTGCTATATCTTCTAAGTTAAAGTTCTCTGAGTTACCAGGTCCCATTACACTATCTATTTTTTGAGCAACTGTTTTAGTTGATTCAATAACTTCTAATGTTTGTCCTGTTAATGTTGCTTGTAATTCTGGATCTAATGTATACCTACTTCTAGGATTAGCTATCTTATTAATACTTGCGTCTAGTTCTCCTGCTGCTAGGTCTAAAACACCTCTTGATGTTAAGTCAACTAATTTAGCAATTACATTTTGATCTAGTGTTTGTATTCCTGCTGATATCATTTTCCCTATAACTGTTTCATAAAGTTGAGACTGTTGTTTAGCGTAAGTTGAAGGATCTGAAGAAGACAATTCCATAGCTGCTCTTTCAGTATCAGTGTGTGTTTGCCACCATGTAGTTCTTTTTAACTCTTCTGATCGTACAGTTCTACCTTCTATTGCAGCTTCAATAGCTACTGCTAAGAAATCAAACTGACCATCTTTATTTGTAGATAATATCCAATCTTTATATTGTGCTTCTTCTTTTAATGCTTCTACTAAATGATCATAAGGTTCTGCACCTGCTTCTGTCTGTGTAAATAATAACTGTCTAGCTTCACCAAAATAGAAACTACTTCCATAATCTTCTGATGTAATACTTGATTCACCTTCTAATATATTAAAGTCTTCATCAACTATCACATTAGGAATTAAAGGATTAGATGTTGCACCGTTAATAGCGTCCCAATCAGTTATCTTATAACGCCATGTAAATACTCCTGCAGGACTCACAAAGTCTGGAGTTTGTGCAACTAGATAATAAGCATTTCCTTGTTGCCAAATCTCAAAGTCTTGACTTATATTACTTACCAAATTATTGTCAGATTTATCTCGAACTGTCATTATCGTATTTTCTTTCCATAATTACCAAATGTCATAGCTATTCTATCATACGTGTCTGAAGTTTCTTCGTCCTTTTTAGGCATTGTGCTTATGTTATTAATAGTATTTCCTAGTTCATACTTCACATCTGTTGCAGGTTTAACTTGATATTTCTCTTCTAAATATGAACCATAATTTTGAAATGTTTCTGTACCTGTAAATTTATTTATAACTATATCTGTAGGAGACCAAGCCTCTATCCAATCTAAGCCTTTGTTAACTCTTTGCCAATCGTATTCAAAATCATCAAATTTAACATTATATCCTGCTGCTGCAGATAATGTTTCTAACATATTGTTAGCTTTGTTCTTAACAAATGTATCTATATCTGGAGCAAAAGCATAAGCTAATCCTGCAATCATAATAAAATCTTCAAACAATTCCATTGCTTCCCACGCCAAGTTAGGAGTAACTGTTGCTGCTGCCATACCTGCTCTACCAAATCTTTTCTTTATACGATCTATTGCTTTAGTTTTTAAAAGTTCATCTGGTTCTACCATTTCAATAATTTCTTGTGACAGATTACCTAAATTATTTGTGCCTGTCATAACGGTAGGTTTAATGTTTTGATTAAAAAAGGCAAGTCTCGGATCTTTTTCATTACTTCCTAACATAACAAGATTTCTATTTCCTGCTCTTAGATATCTACTATCAACTTCATTCTTTATACCAGTAGGTATTTCTATTTCGATATCATCAATATCAGTTAAATTAATAGGTGCTTGAAATGTTGTTGTTTGTTTTGTATCTACATCAATATTATATTGTTTTTGCTCTGATGGATTTACGTGTGCAATTTCGACTACATCATATCCACCATACACTACATAACTTTTTGATCCATTATCTTCTATAATGTTTGTATAACTTACTACATCAGAGTTCAAAGCGTCTCTATAAAACTGTTTACCATCTTCCCAATTTAAACCTTTAAGCTCTTCTATATCATATAAACCATCTGGACCTGGAACAACATCTTCTAATGGAGCTATGCTTTTAATATCTTGCCATTGAATAGATGATTCCTTAGATGATAAACTATTAGCAATTCTATCAGAATCTGCAAACCATGCTTGAATATCGCCATCAACATTGATTTGTAAAGCATACTTATCTTTTAATTCTAAAACTTTTGCTTCTGGTTTTATTTTTACTTCATACAACTGGTCATTACTAAAATACTCATAGCTATTCATAACATTCGAATTGTTAATACTTTGTGTTGTTAGTACTTTTTTTGGATCAATATTTTGTAATACATCATCAATCCTTCCTTCATCATCAAAAATAAATCTTGCTATAACTGATTCATTTTCTGGAAATGCTCTATGACCTAGACTTTGTTTTGCATTATCAGAATCTAAGGCAATCATCTTTAGTTCTGTTACCCATTCACCGTTATCTTCAATAACATCTCCATATAATTTAACTGTATAGGTGTAATCTTTATCTGTTGTTACAGTATATTTTATTGTATCTTCGTAAAAGGTTCTTGGTTGTCTTTGTGTTCTTCCTTCCATGACCTCTTTAGGAAATCTTGCATTGTCTATTGCTTCCTCTGCCATCTTTGCAAATTCACTATCAAATTCTAATTTTTCTAAAACAATAGCGTCTATTGTATCTACTATTTTATTAAGATTCTTATCTCCAACGGATCCTGCAGCTCTATCTATAGCAGCTTCATACGTTCCTATGTGAAAGCCTTCATCAAATCTAATAGATCCTAAACCTCCATTAGAATTATGATATAGTTTTTCTGGTGGTTTAATATCTTCAACTGGTATATTATCTGTCATTTTTTACCAAACCATGTTTCAAACTTTTCTAATACTGCATTGCCTAATACACCGTGTTTAGGTGCTTTTTCTCCTGGTTCTAAACCAAGTAACTCATCAATTTTATTTTCGTAAGCTATTCCTAATTCATTCATCTTTTCATAAAATACATCTAGCTTATTTTGTTTTATTACTGGATCTGGTCTTTTATATATTTGAAAAGGATAACCATCAGTTGATGTTGCAGGAATAGTTGTTGTAGTAGTAGGAGGTGTTATAGGACCTAATGTTGTAGTAGTAGGAACATACTGTGAATAATCAAATAAAAAATCTTGCTCTTCTTGTAACCTAACTTTCAATCCTTCTATTACGTTAGGATTGCTACCAGATATAGTATCGTTCATTATTTTTTTAATTACAGGTAAATTTCTATTAGCTACAGCATTATATAAAGTCTTACCAGAAATTTCATTTCCTCTATTAAAAGTTGCTAAAATTAAAAAATCAAATTCCCTTTGTGACAAAGGAACACCATAGGTATTCATTCTATTAAATACGTTGGTTTCAAATTCTTCTAAATCTTTTTTAAGTAATTCTTCTGCTTCTTCTTCTGTTATAACGTCTCCTAATTTAGGAGGTTTAGTTCCAGTGGCATTTCCTGTATGTCCATAACCAATAGTTATAACTCCAGTTCCATCATCGTATGCTTCTGTTTCTAATACTTCTTTACTTTTAATATAATCTATAGCAGCTTGCGATGTTTCATATCTTTTTATTTCGCCATCTTCTACAGCTTGTTCATATATTTCAGCTTTTGTAGGTCCTAAAAAAACCTGCTTTACACTTGCGTCAATGTCAACCACTAGCCAACCTGGACATAGTGTCGATAGTGCTAAATAAGTAACTAAGATCATTTCTCTCCTTTAGTGCTTGTTCTCTAGCTTCTATTTCTGGTTCAAACTGTTGGTCCACATACGATTGTAATGCTTGTCCTGGTGTTGTTGGCATAGTAATTTCTTGACTACTTGGAAACATTCTTTCAGCAAGATCTAAATTCTTATTGTATTCTGCTGAAGCCTTATCGTAGTTTCTATCTGCTTCTGAATAATAATCTGCAAAAGCTAACATCTCTGCGTCAGATAACTTACGTGTTACACCAGAGGCTTTTAATGCAGAATCAACTTGTGCTTTAATAGCTTCTGGACTTGGATTTACATAGACCTTTGGAGTCAAAGGTGGCTTATCAAAGTAACGTGTCTTCTCTGATTGTATTTGAGAATCAATATCTGTAAAGTTTCTATTAGCGTCTCCCATTGCGTCTGCCATACCTGCCGCAGTATAATCTTGCCAAGCTCCTTGTTCTATAAAGAATTGCTCTGGACTTAAATATCCTGCTTGCATTAAATCTACTTGTATTGCTTTTATTTCCTGTGGAGCTAAAGATATCCATGATATCTTCTGTGTTCCATTAAAAGAAGAACCTTGTCCAGATATATGATCTGTTCCACCATAGAAATAATTTTCTGGAATATCCTTAGCAAGTATTTCCTCTGGTCTCATTGCGTCCATTGCGTCTGCTGCAGTCATTCCTTCATCAAAGGTTGAAGCTAAATCTGGTCTTTTAAATATTGCATAATCTGCTGATATGTCTCCAAAGACATTAAAGTTTGAAAATTGATTCGAACCTTCTAGTATTGCAGTATATTCCTCTATTATTGTTTTATTAGTTGTTTCGTTAGTACCTAATGGTTGCATTGATTTATTAGGATTATTCTCTATCTCTTCTTCTAAAGCAACTCTTTGATCTCTGGATAGGTCTTGTGTTTCTACTTCAACACTACCATCTGCAAGTTTAGTAAACAAAGCTACTGAATATGAATCAGCTACATCGTCTTCTGTATTTACTTTTCCTGTCTCTTTATTGTATGATGTTACATAATCTATATAACCACCGTCATGTTCCCACATCTCTGGATCTTCTTCTCCAGGTGCCATAACAGGTTTATAAAGAATTGTTGGTTCTGAAAATCCTGGATATCCTCTAAATTTTTCAAAACCTCCACCAGGATAGAATGTGTCGTCTATTATTGAATTTGCTCTAATATATTCATCTAACTCTTCAGTAACGTATATAGTAGAACCTTCCCCTCTAGGCGGTCTAACAATTACTCCTAATAATCCTGTTTGTTCTTGTAAAATATCTAATTTATCTTTAAGCCATTCGTAATATTTTTGTTGATCTTTTCCACCTTTAACACCCGCAGCAATATCTAATCCTTTATAAATATCTTTACTAAAATCAGTAGAACGCCAACTAGCTAAGTCTGGTAATAGCTCATTTGTTGTAGCGTTTAAAGATTTATTAAATGTTCCTAGTGTTTTATTAGCTCTTGGTTGCCTCATAGCTGCAGCACCAAGTGTCTCTAACCAATCTTCCATTGTAGGATCTGTAGTCATTCTGGTTTGTTGGTCAAATATTTCTAACTCTGCATATACTTTAGCTATAAATGTTTCATTAGCTATATCTTCACTAACAAATGATTGTAGATCTTTATATATAGCTTCGTCTTTTTGAAAACCTCTGCTAAGTATTATGTTATCTACTAACTTTTGTTTATATTCTTTATCCATTAAAATTCCTCAGTTAATTCTTTAGGTAAATAAGAACCATATTCTTTAAGTGTATCATAATCATATTGCAAATCTTCTAAGAAATCGTAACGTTCCTGGAATAAAGGAAGTAATAATCTTTCTGATATTATTGAAAATTCTGGATTATTGTTGATTAATCTACCAATTATGTCACGTAATCTTTGTCTATGACCAAGCATACCACGTGATGTTTTCCAACCATCTTTAGATAATCCTATAGATACTGACTCTTCTTCTAATCTTTTTATTACTCCTAATACAACTTCAACGTCTCTACCTACTGCTGTTGCTGACATCTTTGGACTATTACTCCACCTTTGTATTTCATCAAACTGCATATCTAAAGTAGCTGTTTGTGGTAATCCAGGTACAGTACTATCAAATCCAGGATATTTTAATCTAGCAATATCTCTATCTAATTGTAATTGTTTAGTTCTTAAAGCATTCTGATAAGGATCAGTTATATCATAAGTCTGTAAGGTAGTTATTCTCTTTTCTTCCATAAAAAACTCTCCAAGTTTTTGATTCCTTTTACCTAACCATTCTTCTGGTGTAAGTGGTTCTCTTTGTTCATTAGCAATAGTACGCACATAGGCTTCATAATCAAATGGTCCTCCACCACCTTTAGGTACTGCATAATGTGCAGTAAAAGTAAACTCTTCAAATAAGTCTGGATTATCTTTTTGAAACTCTACACCTCGTTCATCTACTGGTCTAGGTTCTATAACTACTGTTTTAGGAGTAGCTATATCTATAGGATTAAAACCAAATTCATCTGTAAAATATTTAGTTGCACTGTAATTATCACCAGGTGCATATAAGAATTTTCCAGTTACTGGATCTACTGGTGGTGTCTCTAGTAACTCTCTATATCTATCAGATAAGATTTGCATTGAATAGACTGCACCACCGTTCTTATCATTACCTATATCAAATCTTGGATTTAACCCTGTAGGACCTACAAACTGTGAGAATGCTTTTATTAATGTTAAATTTCTAGCTATTGATCTAGCTTCTTTAAGTAACAACTCTTGTTGTTCTGGAGATCTATCATCTGATCCATTTGCTTTTAATACTCTATAAACATCTATAGTTGTATTAGCAGCTATACGTGTCATTTCATTCTGTCCTACATCTTCGTTATAAGCGTATCCTGCTCTAATAGTATTCTTTAACCATGCAGGTACACCTGCTGCTGTTATTAAATCTCCTGCAGATCTAATGTCTGGTAGTCCATAAGGAAACATTACTTTTTTAGCTTCATCAAAAGAAGGACTTGAATTAACAAAGAAACTTGCAGGAATTGCTACAGCAGGTCCAATACCAGGAACTATCTCTAACGCTAAGTTAAGAGATCCTGCATATCCAGGAAGTCTTACTCCTACTTCTCTATCTTTTCCAAATAAACCATCAGATACTAAGTCATCGATCATAGGATAATAAAATACTTCTTCTCCAGTAACTTCATCTTCTCCTAAGAATCCTTCACCTTCTACAGGGCTAAAGACATTATCATTACGTAAAGCATTAACAGTTACTTGACCTCTTCTTAATATCTCTGGATTTTCTTTTATTAACCTAGCCCATGTAGTCATAATTTCTACGTATGCTTCACCGAAAGGAAAGATACCACGTAAGTTATAAGTAAGTTTCTTTCGTTTTGTTAAATCATAAAGTAATGACTTTGTTTCTTCTAATGCTCTAGCTTTAGCTATTCTATCTACCATATCAGCGTCACCGTATTTATCAGTAAAACCAAATTTTCTTTCTGATATTGCTAATCCTTCTTTAAATTTTTCTTTAAGCAGTTCTAATTTTTTCTCTTCAATTTCTACATCATCGTCTATTTTTTTAATTTTCTGATACAACTTTGGATCGATCTCTTCAAAAGTATCTAACCAATCTGCTGTGTAATCCATGTCTGAATGTTTCTCAAATATTTCGTCTTCAAGAGGTTGATATCTATCGTTTATATTATCTATCCTATCTTCAATAGCTTTTTTACGTTTTGCATATTCTTCCTGAAAAGCTAAATGTTCAGCGTCAACATCTTCATATCCTTTTCCATATTTAGTATCTCTAGCATTTAATTTTTGTACTTCTCTTTCAAACATATTCATATTTATTTCTGTATCTTTTTTTCTTAATTTGCTTGAAGGAACTCCTATATCTGCTTTAATACTTGATAATAAATTCTCTTCTGGAAGATTTGAATTTCTAGCTCCTGCAATTTTTACAGTCTTACCTTCTAATGTATACTCCCCACCATCTAACATTATCTGTCTCATCTTTCCAGACATATAAGGCAACATGTCATAAACAGCTCTCCAGTATGCTTGTCTAAATACAGGTGATCTTGAAGCGTTATCGGTTCTTTGTCCCATTAAAAAATCAAATGCTTTGTTGGTATAAAATTCAGCTTTACCTTCTGAATCAACAAAGTCTGTTTTACCAACTGCCATAACATCTGGTAAGTCATTAAAGTATGCACCTTCTTCGTCCATTAATAATCTTTTTACTTTGTTATAAACATCTTTATCTCCGTTGTATGTAGAATCAAAAAAATCGTCCCAAGTTAAAGATTGTTTTCCTTCTTTATCAAAAAATCTTTTTGGATCTAAATCGTTTAATCTATTTCTTACTAAAGAATTAAATAGATTAACATTAGCTGTCTTTTCAACTGACAATGGAAATGGTGACTTTGTGAAATCAAGATCATCTATTTTTATCTTTTTAGATAATGAATTTAATACATCTAAGTCTTGACTAAATTGTCCACCTGCTAACTGGTTAACTCTAGCTACGATACTTTCTGCATAAGCATATCTACCACCTGCAGTAGACATTCTTTCTTTATACGTTGGTCCACCTTTACCGTATGCTTCAATAATCTCTTGTGCTTTAGCAGAAGATCCTTCAACAAATTCTTCTAGTCTTCTTTGTCTAGCTTTTTTTGTCATAGCGCCTCTGTATAGTTGATTAAACAAAGTATCGTAATGTAAGTGAGACGCTTCTCTTACAAATCCATCATCAAAATATTTATCTAATAATTGTGGGTTTGTTTCTTTTCTTGCTTGTGCGTCTGTTTTTCTAATAATATCCATTGGGTGAACACCAGGTTTTTTTCTTCTCCTACCTTCTCTGTATGCACCACCAAATAAGAAATCGTTATTAGCTGCACCATATCTACGTGATGAAGCTGCCTGCCATTCAATAGCGTCCTTTAATGGATCTCCTTTTAAGTCTGTAAACTTAACACCTTTTTGAGTCCATCGTTTAGCTTCTTTAGAACCTTGTTTCCTAATCATACCTAAACTTAATAAACTTAAAGGTCTTGAAAAGATATTGTCATATCCTCGTGTATACATACGTAACTGCTCTTCACCAACTACACGTAGTAACCAAGCACCTCTTAACAAAACAAAAGGTTTCCAGAAGTCTGAATAATAACTATCAATAAGTTTAGACATTGTTCCTGCTTCTATTGATTTATTTACATTTTTAAATAAACCTGGTGCTTTAGCTCTCATAATAGAAACTGTATTCATAGCTTTAGCAAGTTGACCAGGATCTGGCAAAGGTATTGTCCTGTTAATAAATTCTGTTAACAAGTGTGGATCTGGGTTTACATAAGTCTTTCCATCAATAACTACTGATCCTAATTTAGCTCCTGGATTAGCCACATTGTTTCCTGTTACAGAATCTATAAAGTATGCTCTCATTTCTGGAAGGTAGCCTTCAAATAATTGATTAAAAGTACTTGCTACTTCTTTATTGACACCATAATTTTCTACTAAGTCATCTCCAACGTATGTAACCATATCTTTAACAACATTAAATAATCCTGTTTGATCTCCGTCTTCTAACCTTATAACTCTATTTAATATTTGATTTTTAGCTACATTGTCTATTGTTGTTTGATCCATAAACATTTTTATATTTTCAGTAGCGTCATCTAACTGTTCTGAATCAACATATCTGTATGGAAATTCACTTGCGTAAGTAGAAACTATTCTTGCTGTTCTATTAGGACTATCCATAAGTTTTGTCTTTAAAACTTTCTTAGCTCCAAACAATGCACCAGTTCCTTGTGGTACTGCCTTTGTTCCTACAAGTGCTTCAGTTGCTCCTCCTAAAAATCTACCAATAGCACCTACTGTTGGCTTTGCTTGACCAAATGCTCCACCTGGATCTCCTAAAATGTCTGTTAAAAACTGTCCCATCTCTAAGAATTTTTCATCTTTTGTTTTATTTAAGTCTTGTGATATATCCATAAATTGAGCAATAACTTGTCTGTCTTTAATTCCTGTAAGCTCCATAAATTTATTTACATCTGTAAGTCCTGCAAAATAATCCATAAGTCTTCTACCACCAGGATCTTTTGCTAAGTAATCAGATACTGACCTACTAGATATTATTGGTAATCCCCAACCTTTTTCTGAAGCTCCTATTAAATCTTTTTGTGCTTTAGTTAATTTATCTGGACTTACCTTTTTTAATTCTTTAATTAAATAATCTGGAGCTTTTAATGTTCTTGCACCTTTAGTTATAAACTTTAAACCAAGAGAAGCATAGTTTGCAGGATCTAAAAATAATGCTTTTCCTGCGTCTAATACTCCAGAAACAACATTAAATGTTCTAGTGTTTGGTTCTGCAACATTAATAGCAACAGATCTTCCAAGTGATATTTGAGTATCTCCATACCTACCTTCCATTTGAAAGTTAGGATTATCTTCCTGCGCTCTTCTATCTATTTGTGTAATAGGAGATCCTAGATAATTTTGTATAATTTGTGAAGCTCTTTGTGAATCCATACCAGATTTAATCATGTATTGATATTCATCATAAAATTTTGAGTTAGGATTATCTGGATCAAATACTTCTGACTGTGGTAAGAAACCTTCTCCTATGTTTACTGACTTACCTTTTTGTAATTGTTGAATAGCTTGTTTAACAGTAGAACTACCACTCTGTTTATATGCTTCTCTAAAAGATAACTCATCTGCATTCTTACCAAAGTTTGCAGCTATAAAAGAGTTTATTGGTCTATCGACTGTTGTTCTATATAAATCTTCTAAACCAAGAAATCCAAGTCTTACACCTGCTTGCAAAGGATCTGTAACTCTATCTAATACTGTTTTTGAATTACTCTCTGCAATAGTTTTAGATATTTCATTAAGAACTGTAGCTTCTGGTTTAACTTGTAATGTTGTTAAAGCTGTAATAACATCTGGTGAAAAATTAGGATACGCTTTTGAAATAGCACTAGCTCTTCTAGCGTCATCTACACTTACAGAACGTTTAGCTTTTTTATATGTTGCTTGTCTTGCCTGTATCTCTTTATATAATTCTTGTTCCGATACTGGATTGTCTCTATTGAAAGTAACCATTAGAGATTAAACTGTGATCTACCTACCGTTTTATCTGAAGCAAATTTTAATAAGCCAAGTAGTTCAGATGTAGGATTAACTTCCGCCATAGCTCTTATTAACATGACATCATCTGGCTCTAACAATGTTTCTTGTGATTGCATAGAAGACGGTGTTGTTAAAGGAACCATTTCTCCATCTGCTACTGGAGCAAATACATCTGCTGCTGCAGGAGATAAACCACCAACTGGTCCTGCAGGTAATCCTTGTCCAGGACTATCTGGAGAAGTTATGTTACCTTCTCTAACTTGATCTACTAATGCTTGTTCTTCTCCTGCTGTTTCAGAAACCATTGACCTTACAGTCTCAATACTTGGTGCTGCACTATCAGTTCTAGCTGATAATTTACCTGGACCAGAAACTGCTGCAGGTCTTTTAGGTGCAGTATTTTTCTTTCCGCCTCTTCTTCCTTTAGCTCTACTAGAAGCCATAACTTTCCCCCTCTTGTTGTATTGGTCCAAACATTATGATTAAACCATTTGGAATATATTGAACAACCATGCCTTGTGGCATATCTGTAATAACTTGTTCTTCAATATTTTCTTCATAGTCTGATATTTCTAATTCTGTTTTTTGCCATACATCAACTAAAGTATTGTTTACTATTTCAGAAAACTGTTCATGTAAGTCAAACCATTCTTTGTCGCTCATTGTTGTGGAACTCCTCCACCAAGAAGTAAGGATCTTATATCGGGAGCAGGACCTTGTGGTACTGGTTGTCCACCACCCAACATTTCTTCTATCATAGCTGCTTCTCCTTCAGGTACCTCTGGTTCCTCTGCAGTATAGAACTTATCTAAGACAGATTGCATAGCGTTAGGATTTTTATAAATTTGTACTAATGCCATTGTTGCTTTAGGATCTCCTTCAGCAGCTTGAACTTTTAATGTTTCAAACAATGTACGTTCTGCTTCGTCTTTTAATATTCTATCGTTTATTTTTTGAACGTTTTCTAATCCGTCCATATTTTCTTGTAAAGTTTCTTTATCAATAATACCTGCTTGAAGTAACTGTAAACCAGAAACAATCTTTGTAGGTTCATCAAATCCTGCCATAACACCATAGACTCTTCTTGTCTTATAAGCCTTATCAATATCTGATGTAGGTGTATAACTTTCAGCATAAGGTGAACCTTGAAAATAACCTGCTAATGGTTTTTTTACAGAACCATTTAATGCTTCGTCCATTTCTAAACGTTTATAATCTAACTCTTCTAATGCTGTTTTAAGTGATAGTTGATATTCTTTAACGTTTAGATCAACGGACGATAACAATTCTTGCAATCCCCTACCAGTAACAAAACTGTTAGGTGATATTGCGTCATCACTAACTGGATAACTTGATCCAACTCTAAGTTGTCTTTCAATTCTATCTATTTGTTGAAACAGTTGATATGGAATATTATTAGGTGGTTTAGCAACTTGTGAACCAGGTGTTAAGTAATTGACTGCAAATCTACCACGCTTGTAGTTCCCACTCTCTAACTCACCTATAATGTTAGTTTCTGTAAATACAGAATCTTCCATAGCAATAATTGATAAGACGTTAATCTTAGCCATTGCCGCCATTAATCCTAATACATGGTCATACTGTCCAGATAGTCTATCGAAACTAAATCGTTTTGATATAACAAATCTTGGTCCAGATTTTAATGGATTAGGAGTAAAGTCTAAAATTTGTTTTGTATCTGGTAAGAATACATAAGTACCTTCTTCGTTATAGTACTCAACTAATTCTGTACCATCAGCTAGTTGGTTATCCCAACTTCTTTGATAAGCGTCTGTATATTTAAACTTTGAATAACCAGAAGGAAACTGTCCGCCTTCATCAACGATAACTTTAGCTGCAGGATACATTTGTTTAATAACCGCATTAGGTACTAAACGCATTAATGCCATTTCTTTTGGATCTTGGTCTGGTCCATAGTATCCAGGAAAACAGTCATAAGGATCTCTTAGTTCTGCATGAGGATACATAATTCCATCTGGTCCTTTTTTCTGTCTTAGTATCCAAACAGCAAATCCATAACCTGGAAGCCATCTTGCAGCTTGTGGCATTTGCATATTCATCTTTGCACTTGCGTCATAGCTATTAACAATTCTTTCTAATTTTTCTGCTTTGTTTTTTGCACGTTCGCTATCTGCATAACTATCTACTTTGATATCAGGCATACGTCCTAGCTTTTGAGCTAA
>CEQV01084116.1_pt1 | contig 15169 bp, 18 predicted proteins | sample 530971 | NCBI WGS metagenome assembly CEQV01 (sample SAMEA2621173, study PRJEB7988) | marine metagenome | biome: marine biome (ENVO:00000447); feature: deep chlorophyll maximum layer (ENVO:xxxxxxxx); material: "saline water (ENVO:00002010), including plankton (ENVO:xxxxxxxx)" | depth 100 m
AGGGCAAACGGTCATGGCTCTGGAGCATCACGGGTTCGCGGTAGACGAACAAGAATATGGAATCACGCCAGACGGAGCAAAATTTTTTGGTGTTATGTCGCTGAAAAATCACGACGCGCTCGGGCCTGACGATCCAGAATTCAACAAGATTCTCGGCTTGCGAAATAGCATGGATAAATCATTCGCCTCCGGGCTTTGCATCGGTAGCCATGTTTTTGTCTGTGATAATTTGGCCTTTAGTGGAGAAATCATGTGCAAACACAGACACACTAAAAACATCATGGCAAACCTTCCCGGCATGATTTACAACGCCGTCTCACAAATGGGCGCGGCGTTCGATTTTCAAAGCCGGAGAATTAATAAATACAAGCGCGTTGAGCTATCAACCGAAAAGATATCTGACACGGTTATTGAGCTATTGCGCGGCAAGGCGATCACGGGCAACCAAGTGATTGACATTGTCGAGGAGTACAAAAATCCAGCCGTTGTGCATTCAACGGAGGGCAAGCTCTGGAACTTATTCAACGCTGTAACGGAGAGACACAAAAAGCTGGCTCCCGTTGAGATGTGCGGGCGCACTCAAAACCTGCACAAGGTGTTGGACGTAGTCGCTGGCGTTGAGCCGATGTCCAACTAGGAGGGACAAGGGAACGGGGCGGCAGTCGCAAGGCTGCCGTCCTTTTTTTAAACAAATAATAAGATGCCAAGATACGCATACATAGAGAAAAAGGAATCCCCAGCGGAGAGTAAAATAGGAACTTGCCGGGGCGGTGTAAGCTCTCAAGGTTCCTGCGATTGTGGGATTGACGATGGGTGGAGTCTAGAGATCGGCTCGATGATGAATTGCTGCCCCGAGATGCTGGCCGTTGCCGCTCACGTCGATGAGATTAAATCACTACTTGAAGCGATCCAGAAAAGAGAGCCACTCGCAAAAATGGTGAATGACTCGTTGAAAAAACAAACGGTTGAACTGGTTGAAAGACTAAAGGCTTAAAATGCTTTTTAAATACATACACGAAAGCTCCAACCGAAAGCTCGGGCCGATCCCGGCGGTGTACTCTGACAGGATCACTTGCCCGGACGCTTGCCCGTTAAAGGGGCGCGGCTGCTACGGGGAACACGGGGCGGTTTCAATCCATTGGCGAAACGTCTCGCTGTCATTCGGTCAACTGGTGGAAAAATTAAACTGGATACCCGAAAACAAACTTTGGCGGTACGCCGTAGTTGGAGACTTACCCGGAGAAAACGGGGCCATTGATCACGCGAAAGTGAAAACCCTCGCGAACGTAAACGGAAGCTCTCGGGGCTTCACGTACACACACAAACCATTGACACACTCAAATAAAAACATAATTAACTGGGTGAATGAACACACGAGATTCACGATTAATCTGTCAGCGGATAGCCTGAGAGATGCCGACCGCAAAAGCTCTCTCGGGATTGCGCCGGTGACCGTGACTGTGCCGTCAACGCAAAAATTAGACATGAGAACTCCCGGTGGAATTAAGGTGTCTATCTGTCCGGCGACATACAACAAAAATATCTCGTGCAGTAATTGTCGGCTATGTTGGTATAAAAACAGAGATTTCGTAGTTGGGTTTCCAGCGCACGGAACAAGGAAAAGAATGATAGACGAAAGGCTGAAAAATAAACAAAGATAAAACGATAATAGTGTTGGGTTACCTATTCCTGCTGTGGTTTGTCGCGATGATCGCGGCCAGTTGGTTTGGGATGATATAAAAACGAAAGGAAAAATAATGGGGAAAAGTATGAAACAAAAAGTCGCCGGAAGAAACCCGAAAAAGGCATATTACGCCGTACACGGGAAATTCGCGGAAGAACCGATAATACGAAAAAAGAAAAACAGTAACCACACAAAACCAAAGAAAAGGAAATAAAAGAGATAATGCCAATAAAAATTAAAGAGGATATCGCAACGCTAAAAACGCAAGTGTATTTTTACGCGCAGGGCGGCCAAGGTGTCCTGTTAGGGAACGCTTGCCACAAGCTGCGCTGTCGGTACGGTTTTAAATATGCCGACTGCTTGGCCCTGTCTGGACTCATGCCAGCAGAGTTTGACGAACTTGTCAGGATGTGGGATGAAGAAGACCTAACAGGGCAGAAAGAATACGGATTCTGATGAAACCGCCAAGACATACCACACACGCCAAACTGGTGACAAAATACGAAGGGACAACCCGCAATTCAATTGTCCGGCTTAAAGACATGGATTGCTTCTCTGGTGTTTCCGGTGTTGTCACTTATCTAAAACAAGAACACAAAAGATTCAAGGAACTGGGGTCTTTTGAGTTTGACGGAGTTTGGCCGATTGAGGAGGACAACGCCTCATAAAATTAACCAAAATAGTTGACAGCAGGGAGCGCGTCCTTAAAATGGGCGCGTTCTTTTTGTGGTTAAGGGGAACAAAAATAAAAACGCCCTCGTGTTTGATGCTTTCACGGGGGCGTTTTGCATACTAGAAACCTCTCGCTACCGAGAAACCTCTCGTGTCGGAATTACAGTCTTTTCTTCAACAAGCTGACAATTTCTCTCACCTCATTTAGTTTAGACTTATCTGTTTCAATCTCTCCTCCGACCTTCTTCAATGCGTTATACACGATTGTTCGATCCCGGTTCCAGAATCTACCTATCTCGCTTTTTTTAATCTTGAGATCGGCGGCCAAATACATACACACATTGCGAGGCCAAACAACTCTTCGATGCTGGTCAGGACTTTTCATTTCATCCAGATCAACCCCGTAGAACTCACTCGTAGTTTCCGCTATTGTTCGCTGTTTCATGCTGCTTGCTAACTAGAAACCTCTCGTGCTAATTCACAATACTTACGTCTAACATAGTCAGGACTACCGTACCGTTTCCTTACCTCGGCTGTCCTAGCTGCTTTATGCGGAAAATCAACCTTATAAGCCATTGTGCGACTCTCGTGGTGACCTACTTCGCTAGGTTTAAGCCCGTGCCTTCTAGCAAACCTCTTGAACTTCTTGTCTAGATCGGATTTGTTTACATCCAAATCTAGATATTTCCTACTGTATGTTCTAGGCATTGTCCTTTTTATCTGCATCACGTTCTACCTCAATCGCTAAAGCTGTGACATAAAACCACAAATCCAGTATCTCTTCTTTTACTGCTTTGAGTTTCTGTGCTTTGCTCATTCGATCCAGCCCTTTATCCCCGTTGGGATTGTGTTCTTGAATACCGGCGTTAAATTTCGCCGTTCCCTCGGCAACAAAATCAGTTACCGCTCTGTTCCTTATCTCTTGATCTGTCATGTTCTTTTTCTATGGTTTGTGCCTGTTTAATGGCGTTCTCAATTATCCGAATGGTCTTGTTACATCCTATTTTAGCAACCTCATCTAGTGCCAAAAACAACGTATTTAGTAGTTCGCGCATGGGATTTTTAGTTTAATGCTTATTTTGCTATTTTTCATGTCAAAAATGCCAGTTTAGGCCATATAGTGCCCTCAAGTGCCTCAATTCCAAGGTTTGTGCAGAATTTTCACCGACTTATTCACAAATATCCATAGTTATTCACACTACTTTTTTTGTGAAAGGTCAAAATTGAGGCACTTGAGGGCACTATATGGTTACTAAACCTATGGCAGTTCAATCATTTGGACTCAACTTCCCACTTACTTTTACCGCTAGACTTAAAATGTCTAACACGATCCGGCCTCGTCTTGGCCAACCTCCGCAAGTATGTCTGGAGAGCAGTTGGATAGTACAATAGCCGTTCAACTTGTCGCTTGTAAGTCGGGTCTTCAAGAAGTGCCGTTTCCAACTCTTCTTTCGTACCCTTCCAACTTCCACTACTCGGCACGACAATTGTATCCATCAACTCAAGCAGTCTAACCTCGTGAGACATATCTTGGAGTACTTCTACGAGTGCTGGGTGCTGGAATGCCTTAATACCAAACCGGGAATCCTTCATATCTTCTGGAATCTCATAATCATCCAAAAAATTAACAAAGTAAGGCAGTTCGGCACATACGGCATCCCAAAACTTCCTCCTTCCCTCTGGAGTATCAGTAGGCATCGGCATTTTCGCACGATCCACGCGCACCATGATGAGTTTGTCAGCGATGGAATCGTCTAGTGGAGGCAACATGACAAGGTTTTCTGGCTCGTCATTCACACTCACCGACAATCTCCACAACGGGACAAGGGCTAACGCTTCCTTGTGTTTGCCGTGACAACTCTGTAGGGAGTTAACACACATATCTTTTATTTTAGAACCAAACACTCGGCGTGAAGCCATATCATGGAACGGCACTTCATCTGCGATGCACAAATGTTCTGCACCAAACAAGTCGCTATTGAATTCGGTTTTCCCGATCATGTAGCGGTATGGTTTTTCGGCACGTCCTCCTAGAATTTCAGTTACTAGGTCTTGAAACAGATTTTTACCGGCGTTTCTCGGCCCTGCTAGGATGAGGGCTTGTCCCGGTAAAGGGTCTGCTTGGACTAACGCTTGCCGTCCTTTTTTAAGCCAACCATATATGTAGGGTCTTTGATCTATGTCACAATTGAATAGTTGATCTATTACGGATTGTATCATAGGGAATTCCCCGTTTGGTTTTGCGGCTATTACGTTTGGACTTTGCGTTACGAGTATGCGTTTGCCATTTATCCAGTAGCAACCAGTTCTGGCCCCGGCTAAACGTCCGGCAAACGACACCGTTTTATTGTACGAAACATCTGCGAACAGTTCGTCCACTTCCGACAATGGCTCATCGTCTTGAGCGCGTGTACTCATTCCCCATTTACGTAGGATAAGTTTTAGAGTGGATTTACTGTACGGAATGTATTCCCTCATATCGTTTTGGACATAGTACTTTTCACTATACGGATAGTACCAGACCGGCAACGGTATTCTGTGGTCAAGTTCAACAAGTTTAAACATGGTAGTGTAGTACTGTTTGTTTGCTTGTTAGAACTCCTTGGTCAGTAGTTTTGATTACTCTAGTGCCGTTCGGCATCCTGACCAATTGCGATCTCGTCCATGTGGCACGATCCGCGCCGAGCATGAGAGCTTTCTTGAAGAATGTTTTGGCACGTTCCTCGTCGAACTTACGCACGTCAAACCATCCATGTAGCGACTTGTTCCCAGACGTTAGTGCTAGGCATAGTCGGCAGTCTTCATACCCGTCAAGGCATTGTAGAAGCGCGGCATGATCCTCGTGCGATCCTTCATCGAACTCTACGACAAGGTATTGTCTCGGCCCGGTGTTTTGTAAGCTGCGATTACTTGGTTTCCCTGCTTGGGTTGTCCCAGTTGCGCTGCTCATAGGATTAGGCACGATAAATTGGCACTCGGATAAGTGCTTTGCCGTAAATTCCGACAAAGGCTTTGTTTGAGTTAGCCAAGTTGTCTTGCCGCAACATATTAGGGGATTGTCTGGATAGAGTCGCTCAAGAATTCTGTGCGTTTCTATTTCGCCCAGACCTCCTGAGTTTAAGCAACCGATTATTTCAGCCGCTAATCCCGCTTCCCGTTTTGCTTCTTCAATTGCAACGCCCGTTAAATAGGCTGACTTTTTAGGCCACCTATTGCGTTCGATGTTGCTCCTGTTTTGGAGACTAATGAATGCATTTTCTACTTCGTTAGGTTGTAAGGCACGAGAGGCATGAAGTTCACAATAGTCCTTCGCCTCCTCCATACCTACTCCAGCCGCATAATATGTGGAAGCTACGTGCCATATCCAACTATGTACGCCTTCTCCCGAATCTGGGCAGGGGTTTAGATCCAACTTATTAACTGCTTTAAGCGTCCGACGTTCTCCTCGTGTGTAAGTGTTCATAATTATTTAGCCACTTTCTGTTTGATAATCCGAGGAGTTAGTGCTTTATGTACGCTATCCTGTCGTACTGAGTTGTTGCTGTTTTCTGTCTCACTTGGACTGTCTAATTTAGTCCAGTTCCTTGCGCCTTCTGGCAGATTGACCGACACAACATTTCCGTTGATTGACGTAGTTGCTTTCATGCGATGTCCTCCCTCTTTATTCTTTTCTTGAACATCCCGCGCAGATCGGCTTCTGCTGCCATAGATAGCCATGATACAAACGGCATATTTACATCGGACAGTTTTGTATCACCTCCGTATGTGTCGTGTACCATTGTATCCCAACGTAACCGTTCCCAAATCGCCCGTGCAGAGTAGTAGTTGCGGCGATTGGTGTGTTTTAGCTCTCTGGCATAGCCTACAAACGCCTCATATACGTGCGTGTTGGACGGTAGCCATCGTTTAAACCTCGTTTCACGTTCCTCAGTTAACCCTCGGAACAAAAACGGGTCGCTATCCATTATTCTTTTTAAGCGGAGATATTTTTCCCCCGACTTAATATCAAGAAGACTAATGTACTTCCTATTATCGTTTTTCATTTTGTGTAGTGTTTCGCTTCTATTGCCTCGGCTCCGATGGGACAACCTTCAAGCCACTCAGGGGTTATCGACATTAATCTCTCGATTTCTTCCCTCGCAGATGAGTCGTTTTCATCGACCTCGACAATAAATTCGTCATGTACTGTCCAGATTATGTTAAACCCGGATTTCAGTATTCTAAAATATGCGTCTGCAAAAACATCTCTGGCAGTAGCTTGGATAATGTTCTCACAAATCTTACCCCCGTAAAATGACCGGGGTTTGGCTCCTCTAGTTATAGCTGCCAAATGGTTAATGTAGTTTTCGCCCCATCCAAGTTTCTCTTGGCTGAACACATTAAAATAGGTGATCCATCTGCCGCTAGGCAGTCGATACCTATGGTCTTGTCCTACATTTGCTACAAAATCCTCCTCACATTTAGCCCAGAAGTCCAATACGGATCGGTTGTCTTTTCTGTAATTCCTTACAACCTTCTTTGCTTCTGTTAAGGACATTTCAATGCCCCAATTCTCAGCAATTTTAGCAAACTTATTAGCTCCGCAACCATACCCCAATCCAAGTACACGTATTTTAGCCAGTTGCCTAGCCTGTTTAGTGACTCGCTTAACTCCCATTGTAGATAAAGCATGAGCTTCGTATATGTCTTTACCCTGCTTAACGTAGTCGAGCAATTGAGTATCTCCACACGTCCAAGCTAAACAACGAGGTTCAATCTGCGCTAAATCAGCTATGATAAATTTCTTACCATTTCTCGGCACGAACATCTTTCGCACGTCAACTCCGAAAGTTTCCCCGCGAGGTATGTTCTGTAAGTTAATTTTAGCATCACCACTCCAACGTCCAGTTAGCGTTGCTCCAAAGTATTTTAGATTAAAGGGGAGAAGCCCGGGTTCAATTAAGCTGTTTGTCCCGTTCTGACGCTCAGCAATAAGTTCCAACAATCGAACAAGTCGGTTAGCACTTCTCCAATCTCTCAACGCTTGAACTACTGGGTAACGATCCGAAAACTCCGCTTCCCATTTTTCGCAATCCTCGTTGCCTACTGCTGTGCTTTTCGGTGCGCGGATTCCCTCGTTCTTACAATACTCCTTCAAACAGATCGCTGATGTGGGAGGACTGTCCGATGACCAAGGGATCAGTTTCTCGGCTTCGTATTTGCGTTCTTTTAAGTCCTGCAATCCTTTCCATAGATACTGGAGGTTAATTGCTACGCCCCGTTGACCACTCTCCATTGTGTGTCTGGCAATTACTCTTTCCTCTTTCGGCCAGTAATTCCTATATGTGTCCCAAACTCGGAGGCACAAATTAGAATCGTCAAGTGCGTATTGTTTTAAATCGGCTTCTGCGCTCTCTGATAGGACAGACAATGTCCTACCTTTCATTTCGTCGCGGATCGTCTTGTTCGGTTTGATTCCAAACATCTGCTCCGAGACTCCAGCTAACGATCTAGGTGCTTGGATATATACGGATAAGTTGGCAGTACAGTCCCATTTAGGAGCAAATCTGTCAGGTATGTAGCCCTTTCGTTGCGCTCCTTGGAATACCGTAGAATCAAATCCGGCGTTATGCGCTACAAGGTGCGGCACGTCCGGCAGCTTATCCCAAGGGGCGTGTTTCGGATGACCTACGTACTTAATTCCCCTCTCAGGATTAACGAGAGAAACCATGTAGGGATCAAAGTCTTTATGTGCTACGTACCCTTGATTACCTAAATTTTTAATTGAGTAATCTTTGTCGTAGTAAGTTTCAAAATCTATTGCAGTAGCCATTTTATTTTCTTCTTTTTGGTTTTGGTCTGTTAATTGCTTTTGCGTTTTTGTGTTTTCCTTCGTATGGAGGACGGACAGTCACTACCACACGGCGGTCTTCTCGTGCGTTTTTAGTATTAGTTTTTAAATGTCCAACTTGTTTATATATGTTTTCTATTTCCACGTTATTTTATTTTTCTGTTTTAGGGGTAAACTGCACCAAAAAATGTTGCACTTGTTCAGATCGCCGCAATACCTCGGTATCCACGTCTGGTATTTCAATGTTAGTAAACTCTTGGTGCTTTTCTAGTTTGTCGGAAGCTTCGTAAACTCGATTAATAATTTCTTCAAGGTCATCAGTACCGTACTTTTTAAGTAGCCCGACTACTTCGTCATCGTTCATCCAATCAATCGGCTCAAAAATTTTGCGTACAGTTGGCCTTTCAGCTAATGCCGAGTCTCCTAGTTCTAATACCTCTGCCATCCACGCGCCTAATCCCTTGGTAATACACGCCAGTAGTTTGTAGGTGCAATTCTGGTGTTTCCAATTAATGAAACTGGAGATCATGTCCTTGTTTGAAGATTGTCCTGCCATCAGCTTTTCTATCTCCGGGCCAAAGCATCCTGCTTCTGCCATTGCCGCCTTAACTGCTTGTCTGCCTTCGTTTATATCGTCGAATGAGTATATGTGCATAGTGTTTAAATGTTATTTTTAAAAGTGTTTAAATTAGAGAAACATCCCCGACCTTGGAAACCGTTAACAGAACCAAGGCCGGGGTTTAGTAGCTCCCAAGAACTCCTTGAGATATTAACTACTAAATTCTAATTAGGAATGAGGCGGTCAATGCAGGAACAACTAGAAGATAGAAACCTGTCTGCATCTTAATAGCAGCATGAACCTCAAACCTAATTAACTCATCGAACCAACTGACGAACCCACTCCGCGAATTCGTCGTCGTTTGTTTCTCCTCTATTGAGTTGTGGAACGTACACCTTGTTCTTACCCAAGGTTTCCAGCTTGCTGGTTAGCTGCCATGAGCCGTATTCCAGACCTCGTTTGAGGTTGTATGCGGCGGCAGTCATAACAACCCTTCCGGCACGTTTGTATGCGGTGTTCCGCATTGTCCACAACGCCATTGCGTACCGTTTGTCGTTGTAATCAAACGGAAAGAAAGCTTCGTCTTCGCCTTCAATTACGCACGTTGCTACTCCAACTGGAACCCATGTCGGAGGTTCGTTGTCCAACCACTCGGTTGTGCCTCCTAACTCAGCGACTTCCCTCAAGTCTTTAGCTTGTCTAGGAATTGAGTCACCTCCGTATTCGAGGTTTTCCAAGTAGTACTTGTTCCAATGACCGACAGTTAGCTTGATCGGTGCGTCTCCCTCACTTAACGAGAATTCGTTTTGTAGCACAAAGCTACCCGGAGGAAATACCTCCCCCAAATCCCCGACTCTTTGAGCCAGTTTAAGTGTTGGCACTTGCAGATCAGTCCGGCAGATTTCTCCGCTGACACTACTGTTAGCAATCTCGACTGAGGCTACCGGCATAGCGGGAGCTTCCATTATCTCAGTCGTTTCCTTTTCTGGTTTGTCAGTTTTATTTTTTGACACGTCTATATGTTTATTTTGTTTTACCCAAATATGGGATTTCATTGCTCTGCGAGACAATCCCAGCACTCGCTAGGTCGCCTAAAACCGCATCAGCAAATTTTTGTTTCTCTCCTCTTGGAGCAACATCCTTAACGGCACGTTCCAATTCAGTAATTGAAATTTTACAAGCAGGAAGAAAATCCTCCAGTTGTAATACGTTCGGACTTAACGCTGCGAACGCTGCCAATAAATCGTCTACTTTCCTCGCCCCTTTTCTGACCTTTAATTCGTAGCCGGGAATCTGTTCTCCATCCAATGCCATTTCTAACGCTCTTGCTTTTACGCTGCGACTAAACCGTTCCATCACGGCAGCAATCTGTAAGGCACGTCCCATGTCCTCCGGGGAAGTCAGGGCATTTAAATTAGGTTCAACTGGAAGGGGCAAACCTTCATATCTATTAGCTACTTCAACTGCTGTACTCATAACATTCGGGCAAACTGCTTTGTTCCCACAATAAACACAAGTGTCTAATGACGGATTGTTTAAAGCGTTTGGGTCATCTGCTTTTTGAACTATTTCATCAAACTCATCAAACCATAAAAATATCTCTCTTGCTTCCCAAGAGTGTTTAAGGTGTTCATCGCGTTTAGGAATAAGGAAGTGAAACTCTACGGTTTCTATGTCCTCAAACCCGTGTACTGCTCCAAGTGCGTATGCTCTGGCTTGGTAATTTTCAGATGGATGGTCGATGATGCCTTGACCAAATTTATAATCCATCATAGTCAGGTGACTGCCAGTTCTTAAAATAAGATCACACGTTCCCCAAGTTACTTCTGGAATATGAACCTCACATTCTACGTGTGTTTCCTCTGCCTGACGAACATACGGTTCTACGATTTTCATGCACCAAGCTAGTAGTGCTTGTTCTTCGGCAGGATAGGCGTGTAAATCAAACTCCTCATTATCGCCAATTAAATACTCAACATATTGCTCCATTCCAAAATGGAGTTTAGTGCCTAAATCGGCAGCAAAAGTTGGTTGGTCTTTGTCGTTGTCCCAGTTAGGACAGAAGGATTTATATTTTAGTTGGCTTGGTGAGTGCTTTGCGTGTTTCTCTGGCATTCTATGTACTCTTTTATTTTTTCTAGTGTTTCGAGGTTGATCCAAACTCCGGGTAAACGGAATATTCTCCAACCCAACATAGTGCCAGTATTGTATTTTTCGCAGTCCTTGATAAACCCTGCTGGTCGAGTATGTCGGCTCTGGTTCCAGATGCCTCCTTCAATCTCGATTGCAATTTTTGTGTCAAGGTCAGCAAAATCAAATCTCCATTTGCGGTCAGGGTGAAATTTGTGTTCTTCAATAAGGTCAGGCCCGTGTAGCTTCTTCCACAAATTCAAGAACCTTGTCTCCAGTTGGCTCCTTGGTTGTGGACTCGCACCCATTGAGGAAAATGTTTTGGTAATTTTGCTTTAGCCGAATGCCCGTAGACTTGGATTGCTCAAGGATTCGGTTCCGCAAATCAAGCGGAATCTCAAAGGTAATTGTGACGCTCTTGGCCATGTGCAAATGAGAATATCACAAGGCGTTTTCATGTCAACAAATTTTTTTAAATTATTTTTTACGCTTCAAAAACTGCTGTTTTTTGAATATAGCGGCGTTTCTTTCCATTCGTTCGTGGATGCCAGTATCCTCTTCTAGTGATTCTCGGTATCCATCGTGATCTAAATATTCTTTGGCTGCCAATGCAAATTTGCCTTCGTTGATTAATCCTATGGTGTTTGGACTTCCAGACAAATCTCCTCTATATATGCCGTCAAATATTGCTCCCTTTAATTCGGTATTGTAGCTGTTAAATTTAGGAAAAAGCTTGTTAGCTAATTCTAGTTTTGCTCCAACATCTCTAGTTAGCAAATTTTCCATCTGCTTATCTGTCAAAGCTGTTCTCCCCGCTATCGCCCCTTTTGGTAAAACCTTTTCATCCCCCGGCACGATCTTGTGTCCATACCCAATAGTCAAATGTCCGGCAGTATCACGGTAAGAATACCCCGGCCTACTTTCTTTGCCTTTTCCCTCTTCTAACCTTAACCTAGATTTAAAAGTTTCAATATCTAAAACGCTTTTCCTACTAGGCATATCGTACCTAGATTGCTCCGAGTAGTTTTGTATTTTTTCTACGTCCATGAGAAACCTCTCGCAACCTTTATTCTGCTTCAAACAATTCTATGAATTTGCTGTATGTGGTTTTCATAGCGTTGTTTTTTTCTATTTTTAATTTAGATAGCTTAATTGCTTTTTCTTCGTTTGACAAAGCTCGCGAAGCCGAAACTTGTCGCATACTTTTATTGATGCTTCTTATTTTAGAGTTAGTAGCTTTGACCCTTGGGTTTATTTTAAACAAAGCCTCGTTTTTGTTTTTAAATTCGCTGGCTAAATCTCTACGTCTTTCTTGTACGTACATTTTATGTACTGCAACTGCTCTTTCTGAAAGCTCTCGCACTTTCTTGTATTTTTCTAATCCGTAAAAACTATTAGGTGCTGCTACAAATCTTCGCACAACAGGCCAATCGTTACCTTCGGGTACTCCGTCTTTCCAAGTATCTGGTCTTACTAAATCTGTTAAACGGATAATAGTGTTTCCTGCCCCTCCAGTAAACTGCGACAAAATCGTTTCTACTGTTTCTGGAGAAACGTCAACATATCCAGATTCAATTGTGTTGCCTCCTGTTATAGAATTTAAAGACGTGGTTAAGTCTTTTATCCAAGGATTTATTGTTGACCAATATCGTTGTGAATCTGGTTTAGGGTATGCTTCAAATGGACTTGCTTCGGGCATAATTTTATCGCCTTTCCAATCTGTGTTAGACGTTAAATCTACGACAAAATCAGCTACGTCTGGAGTCATGGCTCTTGCTACACTAGTAGACCCTCCAATTGGATTAAACGCTGCCATAGTTGCTTCGCCAATGTCCCATATTGCTGAAGCTGGATTTTGAGTACCGGGAATTTGATCTGATCCTAAATATCCTCCTTTAGCTACTTTAGCTGCTTTGTGTCCTACATAATGTAAAACATTGTACCCATAAGGCATAGGAATAGTTAAAGCGTTTTTTCCAGTAACGGGATTCATAATTATTATGTTGCTAGATTTTTTCCAATCTGGAATTTGCTCATAATAAGAAATGCCGTTTTCGTCTTCTCCAGACAAAGCTTGATTTAACCACTCTAATGTAAAACCAGTAAAAATAATTTGAAACGCAATTTCTTTTCCTTTTTTAGTGTTCTTTAAATTGTTTATTACTTGATAGCTACCTTGGGCTGACGCATTGTAAAACATAAACAAATTGTTTAAACCAGCACCCGCAGTTCCTCTTTTAGTAAAGTTAATAGAAATGTTTCTACTTAAATACGCAGCTTGTTGCGGGGTAGCTCCGTTTTCTCTTGCCACTTTATACGTAGCTAATCGAGAAGCAGATTCAAAAGCAGAGTTTGCGTCTTCAATAAACCTAATTAATCCTTTTGTTAGTTTTCCAATTGCTTGTTTTTTTGACGAAGGGTTTTTAGTTCCGTTTATTGCAGAAATTTTATGAGACAGTTTTTCTAATTCAGTTATGCGATCACTTATGTCGTAAATGCCTCTAAATTGTATTCTGCCGCCATATTGTTTCATTTCTTCATAAGCAGAATCCCATTCAGTATTAGTTTTTTCGTCGCCATACAATCTAGTAAACACTCTTCCGAGCAACTCAGGTTGTTCTGCTCTGCTAGTTGCTGCCAAAGCTTTCATAATTGCGCCTTGTTTTTTTCCAGCAATTGTTGCGGGCATCCCCGGCATATTCCAAATGTTTGCTAATTCAGTAGCTAACTTTTCATGCCCCATTGCTTGCAAATTTATTTTTGCAAACATTACGTCCCTAACAAAGTTAGGTAAAGTAAACCCAATATTATATTGAGTGTTTAGCCTAGACATTAATTTAGTAAACTTGCCTACTTGTCTTAAAAGCACTCCAGAAGAAGCAGCACCTTGGTTTCGCAAACGATGAGCTAACGCTTTGTTTTTAAACCGTAAATAATATTGTTTACCTTCAATTTTAAAACCCACCAAATCAGTATCGTTAGTCCAATGTGGATTTCGTATCCACTTAACTTTAGGCACGCCTTTAATGTTTTTTACTCGACGCACATAATCTGGTTCAGCAAGTTTTATATCTGGGTTTGGATTTTTTGCTACAAACTCAGCCAAAGCTTGCATCACTTTGGCTTTTTCGGCACGCAACAACATATTATTGTGCTGCTGAAAAACGTATGGAATTACGTCTGTTGGTTTTTCAAACCTACCTAACGCTCTTTTAAACTCGTCTCCTCGTATATCTACCCCGTTTCCGGTAGCTTGCATAAAAGCGTCAACGCCTTCTTTGCCTCTTAACGGAACGTAAAATTGATAAAACGATTTTAATCTGTTGTAGTTTTCTTGGTCTATTAATCCAGATTCAAAAGCTATGTCTAAAGTTTTGTCGTTAGTTGGCTTTATGTATTCTTTATATAGTCTTTCGTAGATGTTTTGAGTTCCGTTTTGTTGCGCTTCTTTAAGAATTTTTTCCGCTTCTATGTTGCCCATACCAGAACCGCCTTTGTTATTTACATCACTAAACTCATCTGGATTTATTTTAGCTGCGTGATTGTTCCGTTCACTAGCGTGTTTAGCTATTAAATAATCAGTAAATTTTTTAACGTCAACTTTGTTGTCTAACAAATCTTGTTTTAATCTGTCTTGCAGTTTGTCTATGTTTAATCCTTTTTCTGCTACAACAGTTTCCAATGCATCAATAAGATAAGCTGCATTTTCTGAATCTGGGATTTTGCGAAGTATGTCTTCTATTTCTGGTGTCGTAGAAACTTCTCCTCCTTTAGCTATTTTAGCCATTATGTATGACAAATCTACGTACTCATTTAAAAATGTGCGTTTAAATAAAGTTTTAACTGGAGGTAAAATCTCTCCCTTTTCTTTATACTGCTCAAGACTGTGCCGATCTAAAAAACTATCCCAGTATGCTTTTACCCAACCGTCCATAGCAACTGCTTGCTTTTGTTCAGCTTTATTAATTTGCCGTTTTTTAAGTATCTCCAGTAGCCCTTGCAATACTCGCTCAGAAAACGCTGGGCCAGTTCTTATCTTTGCTCCTTTTGCATCTTCAAAAGCTTCTTTGACTGCGGCATTGTCGGCGGGTTGACGAATGGCATTTGCAAAATCCTTAACTGTTCCAATCCCCATGCTAGTTGCAGCAATGGCTAATTTAACAAGGGCTTTGTATAACTGTGGAATTGCTGAAAAATTAACAAACCCGTTTGCGTATAGTGTTCCTTCTAGTTTGCCTAAATTACGTAAAGCATCCAACGCTTCGCGAAAAGCTCTACGTGCTTTGTTAAAATG
>CEQV01042276.1_pt1 | contig 15131 bp, 25 predicted proteins | sample 530971 | NCBI WGS metagenome assembly CEQV01 (sample SAMEA2621173, study PRJEB7988) | marine metagenome | biome: marine biome (ENVO:00000447); feature: deep chlorophyll maximum layer (ENVO:xxxxxxxx); material: "saline water (ENVO:00002010), including plankton (ENVO:xxxxxxxx)" | depth 100 m
CAAAAACTTCTTCAGTAATTTTTTTTGCTTGCTCATAAGTAAAACTTATGTCCTCTCCAGCGGCCACATGTCTAATTTCATCCAGAAACAACCAGGATCCTTCTGGTGCATCAGAAAAAGCCTCTTTCAAACCTGTTCGTAAATTAGTTTCTAGTTCAGACTTCAAGTCTTCTGAATCAATCAAAGCATCACTTGTGTCTTGGCATAGCCCAAGCACGTAAGGTAATTTTTCACCACAAGACTTTATGAAGTCTGCTAGTGCCAGCCATGCGGCACATTTATATGCTTTGTTGATAGCTTGATCTATGCTTTCACCATGAAAAAACAACAACTCTTGTTTATGCTCTGCCATGTGTGAAATCAATCCAGACAGATTCTTTTCATAACTCAAAAAATGAAACAGAATTTGAGACGCAGGTGTTTTAGGCATCAATGCAGCTAACTCAATAGCATCCATAGTTTCAGGTAAACTAAAGTCATAGTTGAGGTCGTCAACTACGTGTGTCATACGCACCACTTTCTTAGCTAAAATATTTTCACAATTATCACGATTAAGATCTAAATTTGACCAGTCCATAAAACCTCCTATCGACATCCGTCGCAATACTCACAATACAAAGTACAGCTACATTTAACTGCTACCCTGCCCTGCAAATAATCCGATATCATCTTGGCCATCTCTTCCGTGTCACACTCACATACAAAAACAGAAGGCTGCTCTACCTCGCCACGTTCGTATGCAGCATATTGAAGGCCACGCACTATGTGTGTGTCCCCATCAGAACTGGGTTCTGATATTACTTTCTCTACTTTTAGTTCGTTAAGTAACATAGGTAGTCCTCCTTGTTTATACACATATAATATACTAAAAGGATTACTTGTCAAATATTAAAAAAGTAAACTACGCAAAACGAGGAAGTCCCTGCAAGCGAACTCACAAGGACCGAGATTTGAATTGAGTGGATTCCGGCTTTTCCTGCTCGAAGGATTCGTGCTGGATACTTCCGGGGAAGGATATAAAAATCCTACACCAATATCACAATCCCACAAGAAAATTATCTGACTACGTCCTATTCTCGGACAACCATCTCTCACCCAAAGGGGTTATGGTCCATCCGGTGTTGCGCTTACCAGACACTAAACCTTTTTTCTGTAGCTTTTCTAGTGTTCCTCTCGGCCTAGACAAATGACCTTTTTGCTTAACTTCTAACAGAACACTTCTTTGAACAGGGGTTACTATTTTTTTCATTGGATTTCTTATCTCTTTTCTCTTTGTAATATAATTTTAAGTTTAATAAATACTCTCTCGACTTCTCTATTTTTAGGAAAGGAACTTGATCGTACTTATCCGTCTCAATACCCAACTCTGCGTCTTCTAATATTTCGTGGTACATCTCACCAAGAAACTTATCAAAAAACAAGTCATAGAGCTTCTCCATTAAGACAAGCCCTTCTGCAACTTCTTCTGTCATCCTTGGTCGGTTCATTCAAATCCTACTCTGTGTGGAACGATTCTATAAGATTATCAGCCTCTAAAACTAAGAAAAATTCCCAATCTTGCTCAGTCCAGGGTACTAAAGCATCGTCTACCCCATTGTCGTAGTCTTTGCATGCAGAATCCATGTCATCATATCTATCGTTTTCTTTCAAGCCATAACATTCATTAGATAGTGCGTTGAAGTTCTCCACCACTAGATCTCCATCTGGGTTGTAGATAGCTAAACCCCAATCCATGTACAACGAAGTAAATACCTGTAACTTGAATCCGTCTTCCGTAATGTGCTCTGCAAACATAATATAATCTCCTTTATCTATAATAATTATCTTTCTTTTTCTCTTACCCTATATAAAGACTCTCGCTCTCTAGCAAGCAACTGGCCCTGCAACGACTGGGCCTGAGTCAACAACTTATCCTCTTTGTCACGATTCTCTCTACGTATCTCTGATATGATTTTATCATACTTTTCTCTAGTCAGTTCAATTCGACGGTCATAACCTGCGTCAATCTCTTTTAACTGTGTTTGAAAAGAAACAACCAGCGTATCAAACTTCTTTTGCATACTTACGTGTTGCCACACCAAAAAAGCTGCGAATGAACCCAATGCCCCAAAGTCCAGTATTTGCGATATTATTGCGTCTGTCATATCACCCCCCTACTTCTGACAAACTTATTAGAAGTTAGGATACAGGCAACAACAACATACGCAAAGCAGATAAACTATCCGCTAGTCGGAACAGAGCCAGGGTTTGGGTTATCCTCTCTCCACAAAACCTCTCCGCATGTAGAGCAAACAATCATCGCACAAACCACTTCATCATCTACAAAACAAACAAAATCGCCACCAACATTAGCGTATTGAACAACACACTCTATCTCGTGACCTCTGTGTTTGAGTAGTATGTCAAACAAGTTTGGATCATCTGTTTTTTTCATCACTACCCCAACGACCATTTATTAGTCCGTGAAGGATGTGAGAACGGATCAATTTTACAGAAGAAAACTCTTTATCTTTTTGAGAGTCTTTTAATTGAAGCAACCAAGACACTTTTGGTCTTTTAAAGTTATCCACAACCACAGTTTTTCTTAACGCCTTGCCGACATGATTGCCGAAAACAATTATATCGTAAGAGTTAATTACTCCATCAGTAGAATTTTTGTGAAATACGATTTCTTTTTTCACCATACTAAACTCACTTTTATAAGGTTTTTATTTATAGCCAGCACCTCGAACAGGACTCGAACCTGTGACCTACGGCTTAGAAGGCCGTTGCTCTATCCAACTGAGCTATCGAGGCAAAATTAAATAAGTAATACTTTTAAGATATAAACACATAATAACAAAAATATACTATTTGTCAACTACTATATTTTACTACAGATAATAGTCATATCTGCGTTTGCGGATAGACTTTCCCAAGTAACTGTAATCTTATGAAAATGTTGTAGCGATCCTGTAAATTGATCGTCAGAAAAAACAATCAGACCATCTGTTGCCGCCCTTCCCATTGAAGGATCCCCTGATGACAACAAAGACCCTCTTTCAGGAAAATCAGGGTCGCCAGGTAATAAAGTTCCATATACATTAACTATTGCTGTTGAAGTACCACCCTCAGAGGGGAATATTGAAGTGCCTCCACGAAGCCTTGAATTAACTTGGACTCCTCCCCTAGTGACAGATATAGATTCTGTTGAAGAAGATAATTCAATATCATTACCGGCTAACCCAGAGTTCACGGCACTAATAAAAACTACATGACTATCTGGCGCAGTGGTTGAATCTCCACGAGTTGCGGTAATTAAACTGGAGAAATTTGTCCCTGACAACGCGGTCGCTATAGAGGTCGCAGTGTTGGCAACAACTCCATTAGTCCCCCCAGTAAATGCCGTTGGTACGTTAACACTACATACAGAATCCCAGTGAGATCTATCTATTACATATATGGGTAAATTACCTACTGCACCAGCAGTATCTTGAGTCAATAAAACAACCCCAGGGGAGGGATTGCTTGCAGTCACGGTAATACCACTATTATTTATAGCGTTAACGAGCGCAATGGCAGACCCCGAAGCGCCGCCTCCTGCTGCGGTAATACCTGTCACAGGCAAATATCCAAACTCAACACCATTGGCACTATCATCAATCTCAAAAGGAATTAAGCTAGGAGAATCAGTGCCTGAAGAGACTATCGGTATCGTAATTTTTGATCCATCATTTGGCTTTCCAGAAAAAGTAAATGTGGCTGTTGCTGCAACATATGGATCTGGAGTAACAGTCGCACTAACACCACCCACGGTTAAAGTAAAATTACTATCAGGATTTGATAAAACAAAAAAAGACCCATTAGACGAATTGAAAAAATTAGACGATCCTGCTTTTGCAGACCCTTGCTTCACAACGTAACGAATAGCAGCAGACTTAGCATCTCCTACAAGAAAACTAACACTACCGGATGTTGCCGTAGAGTGTCGAACTAATGTTTGTTTAGTAGCCATTATTCCAAATCAACTAAAATAGGACCATTTTCACCAACGTAAGCACCTGCCACGTTGTACTCCATGTACTCTACGGCTTCATCATGAGACATACCATCTCTATCTACCATCACATCCACACATTTTGCGTAGTCATAAACAGCGACATCTGGAGAGCCACATCTACGAGCTATGCCTATCAAAGCATTATCGAACCCGTCAATGAATAAAGCCTCAGGATTACACTCAGAGAGTCTTTCTTTAATAATTTCAAGCATGATTAACCCGAATAATAAGCATCGAAGCCCGTTTTGCTCGACAATACTGTCCAACCACTGTCAGTAGCGTAGGTCTTAGCAAGGGCCTCAGTAGTAAAAAATGAGTTATTTAATATCCAACTATATGCCTGGTTAGTAAAGTACAAAAAATCATCCATACTACCTTCTATCAATCGGTAGCCAGATGGATTCGATTTATGTCTGTACTTCACCCAGAAATAGATCATTCTCCCCAATCCCTTACAATCGCCTGAAGAACTAGCAGGAATGCTAATTTTAACCTAACTGCCTTCCTATCCACAGCGATTTCTTCAACATCATCTGTTTTCTTAGTAGCCTTCACATAGAAAGCCTTATCTCCAGCACTTAATTGAAGATTAGTTATGTCCCAACCCATGTCAATAATCTTATCAATAACCTTATCGACATTGTCATCTATCTCTACGGAGTATTTTCTTCTAAGCCTACGAATGATTAGTTCTTCATCCCCATCCTGAGCATCGCCATGATATCGACTACGCTCTTTCGTAAGTGGAATTTTGACACTTCCGTTTCTACGAATGTGAACCGAATGCGTCTTTTCCGAATTTTTCTTAACGGATGAAACACTATAATCTTTTGCAAGTCTCATAACCTTCCCTTTGCAAACTAATAATTGGTAATCAATAACTCAGTACAATGCCCACGAGATTTACCCTCTCTGGATATTGAACTAATTGTTTGGATCTCACGCAGGTGAAACCCATCATACCATTCACGAACAAGTTTCGTATCACTGTTACTTACAGCAAACAAAACACCTCTCTCATCAAGACCTTTACAGAAGTCAGATAACTTTCTGTTCTCTGTATTCATAAATTCATTTGAGTTGTAGCCTGTAAAAGACTTCTCTGACTTCTTTACATACGGAGGGTCAAAATATGCAAAGTCCCCAGACGAGACGCCTTCCATGGTTTGTGTGTAATCACCTAACCTAATCTCAACATTCTTTAGTGAATCACTGTACGACCTTACATTTGCGAAGTCCTTATGTGGCTCGCCCAAACGCTTTCCAAAAGCCACATTAAACAAACCTTTCTTGTTTCTTCGATACAGACCATTGAACCCACACTTGTTTAAATAAATAAACCTAGCTGCTTGACGTATAGATTCAGAACTGTCTGAGTTAAACTCTTCTCTTATTTTGTAATAGAAATCTTCTCGGTTAACGAAAGAGTCGAGAACGTATATGACATCCTCTACATTGTTTTTCATTTGCCTGTGAGCATTTACTAAGTCTTTTTCAATGTCTCCGACTACCTTAGAGTCAGAATTTACATTGAGACAGACTACGCCAGAACCAAGGAATGGTTCATAATACGTATTAAAGTCTTTCGGGAAAGAGACACGTAATTGATTTATGGACCGGAACTTGCCTCCAGGCCATTTTATAAACGAGCGTTTAAACATATATTATTCTTCAGAAAATTCAGCTACATCTTCAAAAGTCACGACCTCTTCTTTTGGCATTGAGTCGTGCTCCGGTAGCTCTAAAAACTCTTCTGCGTCGAGAATAGCAGCATCAAGAACTGCATCGGCAACCATTTGCTTTTGGTCTTCTGACCATCCACCAATCACCTCTGATGTCACCTGAACCTCGACCTTCTGAGCCTCCTTGTGTAATAAACCACTACTTTGTAATAACTTTATTTGTTCTTTCCTAGACGCCCTTACGGAGTCTAAAAACTTTGCCTTTCTTACATCACCATCATCAAGCTCTGCAACCTGATTCCACGCTTCTTGCTCAAGTCTTTGGAAGGTTTGAAGTGTGTCACCTATGAAGTCTTCCTGAGCAAAGGTGGTAATGTGTTTAACATTGCTATCCCTAATAGCCTTTATATCATTGTAAATAGTATTCTCAGACACGCTCAACGCTCTAGCTATGGTGCCAGCCGTTTGCCCCCGCAACCTACGACGTATGACTTCCATACGCCTAAGCTCGATGACTTCCTCAGGACTCATCATCATCTGCTGTGCGTTTGGACCATCAGACTCAAAATCTTCTAAGTCATCTGGATTGGTTATTGGAGTGCGTGTCATATACATCCTATAAAAACTCAAAAGAGAAAGTTCTCTTCCTTCTCTCCATCGCAATAACGCAGTAAGCCCATGCATGTGTTAGGTGAGGATCTAAACCAAGATAATTCCACTTATATCTATAATTAGTCGGGTCTGATTTACTTTGAACAAGCTCTCTGATGACTGACTTTAAATGCAGAAAGAGAGACTGCTCACAAACAAACTCCGGGTCATAGTTACCAGTCTTAAAATTCCTGACCTTCTGTACCAAACCTCGTGGGTGAGGGCATTCAACTCTGCGATCCACCCACTGCTTTAAAGCATACTCAATACACTTGTACCTGTCTAAGAAAACAGTCCACTTAAACTTTAAGTCGTCACTACTTCTTCGCAAGTGCGGCTTCTCAGAACTCTTTGTACGCGAGTTCTTATCAGACCATTTTACCATATCTTGAGCGTCTTTGTAATACGATAAAAATACCCGTCCAGGGAAAGCTCTAGCAAAATCTTTAGCCTCATTCGCGTTAGGCAAAGCATCCAATACACACAAATCAACGTCATACTCATTCATCAAGGAGTACAATCGCTTAAACGGAGTTACCACCTTACCATCGACTTTGTATTGCTCTGCTTGATTGTCCACAATCTCAACGTGGATTATCCTACGCTTGTTATCTATCATCTTGGCTATAACAAGGTGTAAGTTTCCAGATCTCTGGTCAGCCCCCATGCATGTATTTTTCATGTCAGAGTTCCAACTTATATCAGGGTTTACACACGCCTGAAGCTCCTCATCCGTAACACCCACGTTCTCTTCGTCAACGTAAGGTTTACCTAAAGTAGCGTTATAAAACTCTTTCGGGTTGTCTGTTGTAATGTAGCGTTCCCAAACCTGTTTTGCAGATCGAGTAGCGGAAAGCATCTGATGGATATGAAAACTCTCGTATTCGGAGGTAGGGTTGTGAGCAACATAGCCCCCATCTTGAGGGTCTAGGTCCTCTTGCCCACACTTTGGACATCTGTAGAAGTAATCTGGTCTACCACTTTTCACGTTGGTTCTAGACCCAATACAATTTGGAAAGTTGTCTGAAAGAATAATTCCGTCAGGACACTTACAGTTCGTATGCCAAACCTTTTGAGTCCCCATCATAAAAGACTTATCAATGGCATCATTCGGGTAACCAGCAGTACTAATTTTGTATAACTCAGGATCCGCACAACCACTCAAACGTTCTTCTAATTGGTTTATTGTTGCTGGGGCCATCAAGCGAACCTCATCAAGACACAACACATCCATGGGAGTAGAGTCCATGGACGCAACACCACCAGTATACGACAAGTATAAAGAACTGTTCCCAAACTGAACCAGGTCAATACTTATGCTGCCTGACAAAGCTTCTTTAAATTCAGGAATACTGTAAACCAAAGGCCTAAGTCTATCTTTTGAAAACTTTGCTACGGAATCAAAGACTGGAAAGTAGAAACCAGCTTTTTTAGCTAAATGCTTTCCGGTCTCTTCAGAAAATCTTAATTTATGTAAGATTTTCAAAACCATCCAAATGGTAAGTCCGACCTGCGTACACTTCCTGACAGTTATATAAGGATTGTTGCACTTATATATATCTTTCAGGAACTTACGTCCCTTAAAAGTAAACGGCTTATGATCAACATCAAATTTATTTAAAGCACACCAAACAGCTAAGTTTTCTTTTCTTAGCGCGTCTATTTGTGTTTTATTGAGTCCACCTAGACCAGAAAACTCAGACATAATTATCTCAACGGTTTATATCTACAAATTCATCAGCACTTTTAGACTGATTCGCTTTATATTTTTCTTTTGGATCGTATACAACATCGTCACACAGATAGAACACTTCATCTGCTACTTGAGAAACGGCCTTATTAAGTGATCTCTCAAAAGAGACTACTACAACCTCTTTACCTAAGTCCTTTAGAGGGTCTAATAAATAAATAAAATCACCATCACCACTCACCAGTACAAACGAATCATAGCTTTCGTTATGAAAAAGAGCGTCAGCAGTTATACCAACATCCCAATTCGTATTCTGAGCATGGCGCTTATCAGAATCATAATGGAGATTACGCTTCTTTATATTAAAACCAAGCATCCTGAGAGTGTTAACGAAGTTTGTCTGGTCATGATTTGGACTAGCGATCATGTAAGCAGTACAATTCACAACAGAGTCTTTTTCCTCTGCTATATCTGCGACGTAATCTAATAACTTTTTGTAATCAACTCGGTAGTTTGGGCCGTAAGCGTACCTACACGAATACCACAAATTCTGAATATCAACTGCAACCTGGTATCTCTTAGCCATTTTTCCCTACTTTTCCAAAGCATTGGAAGAGCAATCGCAGTGTAAAAACACACGACCACATGTAGCGCAGGTACTGACCTTAACAGGCTTTACTTCGCCGTCTTTTTTTTCAGCGCCATTTTCATCGCTTTGAAACATGTTTCTCTTCCCATTCCCAGAAATCTTTTTAAAGTTACCACAGAAACATCGCCAACTCGAACGTGTGCCGTAGACTCCAAAGATTCATCACTATTCCACTCAACGCAATCCCAAAAATAATTAGGAAACATACAAAATTCTGGAATTCTATTTTTTGTAAACACAAGAAGAGGGATTTGACCCTCCGGGCACTCACTAGAAGCTTGTTCCCACCACTTCCAAACAGCAGACTTTTTACTAGTTAATATAGTATGAAAACCGGCTAGTGCCTCTTGGTTCTTACACTCTACATGGAACAACCAGTCCTCATCAGAGGTGCAAAGGTCGCCAGCCATATTAAAGTCGCCTTTTAATGGAGATCCCCCAGAGGCAGGGGTACGGTGAAAAGAAGCTCCCCAAAACTCAGAAAGATATTTAGCTATCTTTCTCTCAAAGGTGCCGCCTTTTCTTTTTGCTTTCTTTCCTGCTCTCGAACGAGAACAGCTAGAACCTATATTATCTGGTACGCCCACTATAAATTCATCTGACTCTAATATCTCATCAGTGAACGGTTTCAGAGGCTGCGGGTTTGGTTTCATAATTACCATCTTTAAGATTTATTTCTACTTGAAGTACTTTGCCTTCATCATCAATATATTGTTTGATTACATAATTATCATCTATGTAATCTCTAAACTTATCTATCTTTAATAACGCTTGGAATAATCCCAAAAGGTATTCATTAGCTTCAGATATTGATAGTTCTTTCGTTTCCATCGCGACCATACTAGAAATGGTTTAAGTTATTGTCAAGGAATACAGGCATTTAAGAGAACACTCCAGCGTAGTAAGATACGAGGTAGATTATACAAACTGCAAATAAATCAGTATTAAAATCAAAGGTAAAAGCTTCTTGAACCTTTTGCTCGTCAGGCAACTGTTGAGCGTTCTCTGGAATGGGATCACGTTTAAAATTTCGTATGGTGCCATATATGTCAACGCACGATACGACAACATAGTATATGGCAATAAAAGACAGAAATTTAAAAACGCCTTCCATGCTAACCTACTTTTTCAAACGAAAACCCACCGCGTCTGACTAATTCATCGAAGGCGCTGCCAATCGACACTGCGACCATTAAACTATTGTAAGTGCTTTCAGGCACATCAAAATACTGATAAACCTGGCCTTTAGAAAACTCCACTTCCATCGTCTTTTCGGATAAGTCATACCCTACAGACCGAATAGAACTTGATACAACTTCATCCCTTTCCATCAAAATCCTCGAATCAAACATAAAAATCCCCCCCCCTTAATTATGTGGGGCTGGGGGGAATCGAACCCCCACAGCCAAAGGCTAACGGATTTTAAGTCCGTCGTGTCTACCTATTCCACCACAGCCCCTATTCGTCAGAGTCTTCAGAAACTTCCTCATCACCCTCTTTTTCAACAGGCTCATAGAACAAACCGATGGTTATGTTCTGTACCGGGACCGAAGAGTCTTGTTCACCCTCTTCAAGTTCAACCCCAGGTAACGAGCTTCTTGGAACAGAAAAGATATTAGAGTCCATCTGCACATCAAGAACCTTAGCCTCATCCATACCTTCAGACTTCAACCATTCGTTCACAACGTTATCCAAAGGGATAGGGTCATTGAGAAAATTCACACTAAACGACTTAAACTTCATAATTACCTCCTGGTGGACCCCCAGGGACTTGAACCCTGAACCGTCCGGTTATGAGCCGGATGCTCTAACCATTGAGCTAGAGGTCCGTGTATTGTTAACTAATAGTAATACCATAGTATTACTAACCTGTCAAATAGAGATGCTCATCCCATCTTTTCTTTGCAAAATAATCTCGTCACTAAAGTAACTTTTTAACTCATCCCTATGCGTAATAACAAAGACCGATGATTTTCTCCGGGCCAGATCTTCCAACACCTTGATGACATAGTAAAGACCCTCTGCATCAACTCCCTCAAAAACTTCGTCCAAGAGTAGAATATTGAACCTCTTGCCAGAGCGGGACGCTATGAAATCGTTGAAGGCCAAAGCCACCGCCAAGTCCACTCTACGTCTCTCACCACCGCTATTACCTTCATAGGTCTCAGATGCTTTTTTGTTTTTTATTTTAAGATTAAAATCCTCTCTATATTCACCGGAAGCTAACTGTTTAACTGTGCTGAATCTCGCAGTAATCCCACCGTCAGTAAGGATGTTAAGATAGTGATTTAATCTGTCATTTATGTAGGGTACGACCTTGTCTAACATAAAAGATCGAATCCCTTTTCTGGAAAAACCATTCGCCCAAAAATTAACATATGCCATCTTTTCAGACTTTTGCTCAAGCTCAGAATCAAAAGACTTTATCTTTTCCTTACACCCGCTTAATTCGCGCTCTTCAGAGGCTAATACTCCTTTCCAAGGAACCTCCTCAGTTTCCTCTTCAAGTTCTTTAATTCGATTCTTCAGAAATTCTATTTCCTGAGTGTATGTTTCGATACGAGATTTAAGAGATTGCTTCTCAGACTCTATCTTACTTTGTTGGATCAACTCAGCCGTAAACTGTTTAGATAAGCCCCTAGCAGCTCTTATGGAAGTTTCTATCTTTTCTTTTCGACTTTCGTAAGATTTAGACAAAGACTCTAGTTTTTCAGCCAATGCCTTAACAGATCGCAAGTTATCCGCAATCTCAAACTCAAGGTAATCTTTATGGCTCTCAATGCTATCGACCGTGACTACAGACCCACAGTGATTACAGTGCTCCCCTGCATCACTACCATCACTAAGAGCAGCTATTCTGGCTTTAAAAGAACCTATGACGCCGCTTATTCTACCTTTACGACTTACAATTTCGTCTCTGCGCTCACGATATCTTTTAATAAGGCTATCTCTTTTCATCTTTTCAGACTTCTCTAACTCCTCACATTGAGAAATTCTATCTTCGATATCCGAGACATCTTTTGTTTCAGGCATGCCAGAGAGGGCTTTTTTCTCGCTGGATAGCTTTTCAATGCAGTACTCTAGCTCCTCATCTACGGTCTTTTTCTTTTGCAGCAATTCACGCTCACCCTCTGCGATTCGTCTCTTACACTCAACTATACTTTTAGTAAGATCTTCTTGTCTTGCCAGATAATGTTTGCGCTCTCTACGAAGCATTTCTATGTCAGAGGACAGGTCACTTAATATCTTTTTAGAGTGGTCATGTGCCCTAGCAAATGCCTCGATATCAAGAACCCTTTCCATCGTGGCTTTCTTCTCAGCATCACCCATCTCAGAAAAACGCTTTAGATTTTTACTGTGCCCTTGTCCAAATACGATAGAGTTGGCAAACGATACCTTGTCCATACCTATAACGGACTCGATAAACTCCTGGGTCTCTTTGTTATCCTTCCCCCTAGAGTCTATGCCATTTATGTAAAGATATAGGTTGTTCTTCTTTTTTGAGTGCTTTCGGTACCTTTCAACTCTGTACTTTGTGTCGCCCTCAGACATTTGAACAATGACAGAGCAATCTTTTTTAACGTTGTTATTCACAACGCCATCCGCAGACTTGATGCTGCGTAAAGTGTCCCCAAAGAGACACCAGTACACCGCTTCCAAGATGCAAGACTTACCACTCCCATTACTGGAACTGGTGGTGTCGTCCAGGTTCTCCCCAGCAATCCTAGTGAGACCTCTCCCACTTAGAATAGCGTCTACTTCACTTATTATTAGAAAGTTTCTGATCCCTACAGAATTTATGTCCATCGTTGTCTCTATCGGTGTTTATATAATTATTAGGCCAGTCATCGACTGGAGATCCACATACAATACAAGTTTTTGATTCAAGAATTACGCCACATTTATAACACAAAAAAAACTTTTTACTTGTCATGCTCTCCCAAACAAACGTCTCGTTGACAAGCCATGACTAAATTTAAAGCTTCGACACTGGTCTCTATTCTGTGTGACGAAACACACTTCAACACTTCTTCTCTGTCACAGGTATTTAAGTTTATTAACGCTGTATTAGAGCATCCGTGTAAACTATATAGACCCATAAGGATAAGAAGAACAGCAATGATACGGAGTAAAGTAGTCGCAAAGGTTTCATTTTTCGAAGTCATTAAGCTCTCAAAAGTCAAAGCCAAGTTTTTCAATGTTTCGTAAGACTCTTTATCTCGGTAAATCATGAAAAACGACCCAGATCAATCAAATAGCATAGACTCCAACCACCACCAAACATAATCTAATCTATTTTTTGTCCTGATAACACGCTTGGCGTAGTACCTTGATTTCTTATTACATTTGTTGCCTGAATTATAATGACACAAAGCCTCTTTTTCAACGGTGTATTTGTCCAGGTACACCTTTAAAGCCCTAATACCTTCTTTCGTTAAATCACAGCCCTTTAACTTGCCGTCAGGACACCAATATTTAGGCAGCACTTGCAATGCACCCCTAGCTCCTGCCTTGCTTACAGCATCTTTATTAAATTTAGACTCGTGCCAAGCCACTGACGCTGCCAATATTGGGGATACCGAGGCTTTCTCTGCCTCGTCTATCACACGCATGCAAGTCTCCATGCGACCATCTAAAGACAACTCAACTTTCTTATTCCAAGAATCAGACGACTCTGAATACAAACCTTGCAATAAAACCAAACAAATAACAGAGCTTACCATCAACCATACCCCCCACGTTTATAATTTGCCCAAGCACGTTTTTCTTTCTCGTACCAATTTACTAAAAATATTTTTAAAAAATTATCTGGGATACTCATTAAACTCTCGGCTTCCTCATCCGATAACCTGGTGTGCGGATAGCCAAGATCATTCAACACACTTACAAAACCATTAAAAAGCTCTTCAGAGTTGCACCTAACCACCCCCCTTCCAAAGTAATTTACTTTATTTTCTAGTGCCAAATTCAAAACATCGACACTGGGGTTAGGGCCGCAATGAACTTTTAGATAAAAATTTTCTACTTTTTTAAAAAACATATTTAAAAATTAACTCCATAAGTCTCAGAGTCATTCATATTCCACAGTTCCGTAGTGTTTTCAGGGTAATAGAAATTATAAGACTCATCTTCTATAGCTTTCTTTATACTAAGGACTATCCTCACATACTCATCGGGTATGCATGTCTGAAGCCATAGCTTTACCTCTGACTCGTCAACAGAAAGACACTTAGCAACCTCTGCCAAGCCTATGTTCCGCACACAAAATACAAGCTTGCTAGACTTTGCAGAGAACTCTCTTCTCTCGTGATCTTGCGTCCTATCTTCCTGGTACCTTGGATAAGATCTAAGGTCCCCACTCTTTTTCACTTTTCTAAAACAAGTCGTACAAAGACCTCTTAACTTATAAGTAAGATTTTCTTTTGTACGATTGCACTTAACACAACAACTCAATTCATCAGGCCAACACTTTGCCATTTCTTACTCTATTACGTCAGATAAAATGTCCTTACCAAGATTTAGAAGTCTATCTATATCCAAGTCTTTAGTGTTCACTATGTCAGGACCAACATAATCCTCTAAGATACCGTAGAAGCCTTTGTTCTCCGACAACTCAACTCTCTCAATAGAAATATTCTTCTCATCAGGCTCAAATCGAAAGTCAACGCTCAAAGCACCACTCTCCACCAAGGACTTTGTGATGCGATTCTTCTCGTCTTCCTCCAACGATGTCTTCCTAACAATTCTAACAAACTTATTATTTACGTCTACACCATTTAGGTCTTCACCAAAAACTTCAAATTCTGGTGCGCTGCAAAATTCACGACAGACACGGTTATCATCAGTATCAAACACAACAAAAGACTTACTAAACCCAACATCATCCCACCTATGCTGCATAGCAGAGCCGATGTAATGGAATTTAGATCCTATCTGTTGCCCTATATGATAGTGACCGCTGAAAATAACATCCCAATCAGTAGGTCTAAGCATATCGATGCTTAACTCACACGGTATTATATAGTCACCAGGACCTACTTTTGCGCCCTGTACACCGTAGTGAATCAATAGCATTGCGTGTTTTGCCCAATCAGGTCTTGCATCAATACCGCTAGACGCATAATCAGCTATGACTTCGCCATCATCGTAATAAGGTACAGTGAACAAGCCCACGCCATCCCCAAGGTCCCACCATTTAGGTTGGTCTGCAACAAAACAGTCCTTACCAGACTTAAACCTTTCTAGTGCGTGGATGGTCCCAGACCTATTCGCCTGGTCATGGTTACCTACTAACAAGATAGTTTTAACACCACCCCTAGTTTCTGAAAGAATGGTCTCGTGTATCTTGTTATAGGTGTCCACGTCGATAGACTTTCTTCTGTCAAAAAGATCTCCACCAAACAGTACCCATTCAGCGCC
>CEQV01001595.1_pt1 | contig 15106 bp, 17 predicted proteins | sample 530971 | NCBI WGS metagenome assembly CEQV01 (sample SAMEA2621173, study PRJEB7988) | marine metagenome | biome: marine biome (ENVO:00000447); feature: deep chlorophyll maximum layer (ENVO:xxxxxxxx); material: "saline water (ENVO:00002010), including plankton (ENVO:xxxxxxxx)" | depth 100 m
AGTATTTTTGATAATTTTGACTTTGCTTTTCTTGGAGATATTCACAAGACAAATCAAAAGTTAGACACAGAAGGTCGGATCCGATATTCCGGCAGCACGATTCAGCAGAATCATGGTGAAACAAACGACAAAGGGCTGTTGCTGTGGGATATCCAAGATAAAGATAATTTTAGTTGCAAGCACATTGCATTTAAAAACCCGAAGCCATTTGTTACTATTGAATTAACACCAAAGGGTAGGATCCCGAAAGGAACAGCCGTGCCCAAGGGCGCCCGCCTGCGTTTGGTATCCAACAATAACCTTCCTCTAACTCGCTTGAAGAGAGCTGTTGACATTGCAAAGCATAGATTTAAGCCGGAAGCAATCACTTTCTTAAATCGAGCTTTGGGACAGAGAGGAAGTGTTGATTCGTTAACAAACACGATTATTAAGGAAAATCTTAGAGACACCGCTGTGCAAGAAAGGCTTATGCGCGAGTATCTTAAGGATTACGAGATTGATGATACTATGATGGAGCGAGTGTTGACGCTGAACTCAAAGTACAACCAGATGGCCGAGCAAGAAGAGGAAGTTAGCAGAAATATCAACTGGAAGCTAAATTCGGTAAAGTTTGATAATCTGTTTAATTATGGCGAAGGCAATTCTATTGACTTTACAAACCTTGCTGGCGTAGTTGGTATTTTTGGGAAGAATTATAGCGGTAAAAGCAGTATTATCGACTCTATTTTATACACTATGTTCAACTCAACGTCAAAGAATGAGAGAAAGAACTTAAACGTTATCAATCAAAACAAGGAGTTTTGTGCCGGCACTGTTGATATTTCGATTGGCGAGCGTTCTTACGAAATTAGCAGAACTTCAGAAAAGTACGTCAAAAGGCTGAAGGGCGAAGAGACCTTGGAGGCAAAAACCGACCTAAACTTTGAACAAAGAGATGCGGTCACCAACACCACACGCAGTTTGAATGGTCTTACGAGAATAGAAACAGACAAGCAAATACGAAAGATGTTTGGAACACTTGACGATTTCTTGCTGACCTCTATGGCTAGCCAACTTGACTCGCTAACCTTCATCAATGAGGGCTCAACGAGGCGAAAAGAGATTTTGGCCAAGTTCTTAGATTTGGAGATATTCGAAAAGAAATACAGGCTAGCCAAGGAGGATGCTAGTGACCTTCGCGGAGCACTCAAAAGGCTCGAAAATAGAGAATTTGAGCAAGATATCGCTGCAGCAGCGCTTGAGTTGTGTGAGAGCGAAGATAAGATTGAAAAGCACAAGAGTCGGTGTGAAAAGTATCAAGTATCGATAGACAAGATAGGCGAAAAGATACAGGATTTAGAGGAGAAAGTGGGCTCTGTGCCGGTTGAACTGATCGATGTGGCGAACACTAGAGCCGAGATCGAAAAGCTCACAGTACAAGAGCAGTCACTGCAGTCGAAACTTGAGGAAGAGAGTAAGGATTTGAAGATTCGAACGGAACTTTACGAGAAGATTATTAACTTTCTGGACACCATGGATATCGAGGAGTTGAGAGAAAAGAAGGAAAAGGTAGAATCACTAAACTCTACAGTGCTTGAGGTTGAATCTATGCTTCAAAACATAGATCAAAAGGCAAAATTACTCGACGGAATCCCGTGTGGAGATACATATCCCACCTGTAAGTTTATCAGAGATGCCAATGTGGCAGTAGCTAACCGCCACCACTCCGTAAAGGAGCTAAAAACAGCCCAAAGCCGACTTGAGGAGCTTGATAGTGTGACTGTTACCGATCACATAGGCAAGTATAACAGCGTACTTCAGAGAAAAAACCAAGTTTCTACTGGAATTGCCGAACTTAACCTGTCTATTGAGCGAAATTCTAATACGCTAGAGAAAACTATAGACAAAATACAGGTTTTAAACGAAAAGGTGGAAGAATACAACAAAAACAAGGACACAATTGACAATTTGGAGGCAATGATGTCGAAATTGTCAAAGATGCGGAACAACGTTGTGTCCTATAGGGAACAGAAGGCGCAATGTGAGGAGAGTTTGACCTCGCTGTATGTTGAGCACGGCTCTTTAGAGCAAAAATTGCGCAACTTGGAGAGCCAAAAGCAAGAACTACAAGATTTGCATGAGCAATACTCGTCTTTTGACCTGTATATGCGTTGTATGCATTCTAATGGAATTGCATATGATATCATCAAGAGAAAACTTCCGATTATTAACGAAGAAATCGCCAAAACTTTGGCAAATATTGTCAACTTTAACGTTTACTTCGAGGATGATGGAAAAAGGCTCAATATCTTTATTAAGCACCCCAAACACGATCCGCGACCTATTGGTATGGGCTCTGGTGCCGAGAAAACAATAGCAGCAATGGCTATCAGACTGGCCTTGTTGTCTATATCAAACTTGCCAAAGGGTGATATCTTCATTTTGGATGAGCCCGGCACTGCTCTTGATGCAGAAAACATGGAAGGGTTTATCAGGATCCTAGACATGATTAAGAGCTATTACAAAACAGTCTTACTTATATCGCATATGGACGCGCTAAAGGACAATGCAGATATAATAATCAACATAGAGAAGAAAGGAAATTACGCATATGTCAGACATTAGCATTATGGATTTGCTGGAGATTAAAAAGCATATCGATAACGGCGCCTTTAAAGTCGTCGAAGTGCAGGAAGAAGAAACAGGAGGAGCCACAGTCAACGTTGAAGTTACTGAGGATTTCATAAAATGGTTCAAACAGCGCGAAGGATTACAGCGTTGGAGTAACAGGAGGTTCCAGAAATTTTTCGACAATAATCTGCAAAAATTCTTGCGTTTAGGGACTCAAACCGAAAAATAAACTAATTATGATTGGGAGGAACAGACTATGAGAAAAGGTACTCTTGATCGTATATTAGAAAAAGCAGTTTCACGAAAGCTTTTTACATTTTTAACCGCTACAGGCTTGATGCTTTGGTCCAATCTGGATTCAGAAACATGGGGCATGATAGCGGTTGTCTATATTGCCGGCCAAAGTGTTGTCGATGTTATGAAAGCATACAGGTTTGGCGATTCTGGGGAAGTATGATGAGTTGGTTAACATGGGAAGCTACCAAGCTTTTTGCAAAAAAGGCATGGGTTTGGTGCAAACACCATTGGAAGATTGTTGCTCTTGTTGTATGGACAATTGTTATCTGGTTCGTATCCAGAAAGAATAGCCAAGTTGCGCTAAAGGTTCTCGAAACCGCACGCAACAGTTATCAAGAAGAAATTGATGCTGTCAACAAGACGCATGAAGAAGAGATTAGAAAGCGCGATGAAGCTATTGAGCGGTATAACAATGTGCTCGACTCGATTGAGCAAAATTATGAAGAGAGCAAAGAAAAATTAACATTTGAAAAGCGCGCAAGGATCAAGGAGCTAATTGATTCGCACGGATCGGATAAATCGGCTCTGAATGATGCCTTAAAGGAGGAGTTTGGATTTGAATATGTTGAGTAAGCTTTTATCGGCAATTATATCAACTAGCTTAGTTTTCACACCAGTTGCGTTAGCAGATGAAGCCCCACAATACACCCATCTGGAGGTGGGGGAGGAAGCGCCCTTCGCAGGCACGCTTTTTAATCCAGCGGCTACAGCCCAATTGATTGCTGAAAGTCAATATTCTATGGATTCTTGCGATCTGCAGGTCGAGTTTCAGATTCTACGAACTGAAGCCAGATTTCAATTGCAATTGGATACACTGCAGGCTAGTTATGATTCGCTTAATGACCGCCATACACTATTAATGGATATAAAAAATCAAGAAATCGACACCTATAGGGAGTTGGCGCTAGAGAGGCCCAACAAAAACAACCAGTGGTGGTTGGCCGGCGGTATTATAATCGGTGCAGCATCTTCTATTGGTATTTTTTATGCCGCTACGGAGATTTCCCGCTAATGTCGAAAGATGATCCGAATTACGTTGCTAAACTTGAACGGGCAATTGCCGAAAAGTATGGCGCCGAAACAATTAGTAATCCGAAAGGTGGCTGGACCGACGAAAAGGAAAAGGAATACTTACAACAACTAAAGAAAATGGCCGCCAAAGAAAGGATAGGTAGAGAAAGTCAGCTCAAGGTAGAAGTAAATGGTGTTTTGATTCCTAAAAAACTACTTAATAAAGATAGCAAGCGAACTTGCACAATATGTAACGTCTATTCTTTTAGAAGCATGGATGATGTATATCAAGTTAAGTTTGGGTGTTGCTTCAAGTGCTATGTGCAACACATAGAAGAAAGAGAGGAGAGATGGGAGTCGGGTTGGCGCCCGAAACAAGGAACAAATGAGTAAAAAAAAGAAAAACCTTAAAGAAGAAGAATATCCGCGCTCAAAACATCAAAAGCAGACGGATCCAACTCAACGGATTATTGATCAAAACGATACTATGATAGAATATCTGGAAAATATGACGAATTCTTTAAATGCCATGGTTTACTACGCAACTAAAAGTCGTGGTGGCAAGGCAGATATAGAAAAATCCATCGGTTCTTCGTTCGTTAACGAGGGACAACCAACCAACCCAGTGACATCTTCGGTCGATGCTTCCAAACAAGAGAAAGAAGACACTCAGGCGCTTTACAACATAGAACAGGGAAAGGTGACTGAGGCAACCATGCAGGCCGGAAAAGAGCAGACCTATCCAAGTGTTGACGCGACTGATCAGCGTACTGATTTTCCGGGTACAGACGATAGAGTGGCAGACCCCAGAAACGAAAGTAAAGTCTCGATAGAAGAATTGAAAGATTTAATCAGAGAGCAACTATTTATAACAAGGAAGAACAAATAATGGCCAAATCAAATGTAATAGATATAGTGAGGGGAATTGCGCAAGCCGCTGCAAACTCTTACGATGGCGCTCACGACAAAAGATACTCTTTTGATGGAGACGAGCGTAAAGTCGGCCTCAAGAGAGAGGAAGGCGATCCGATTATTGACTCAAGGATAATGGATGGATTTAATGTCCGGTTCCAAGGTCCGTTTCTCTGTATTCATTATCACGGAGACATCAAAGTAAAGGATGTACATGATAAGAATTTTGAGTCAGATATTGAGCAAATGATTTCTGATATAGCCAAATTCTTAAGAAAAGAATACAAAGCAGTAACTGGCGATAGCCTGACTCTATCAGCAGAAGATGAGATATATATCGATGTGCAGAGCACTTCAAGAGTTAGAGCGTGGGTACAGGCCTATAGAAAGTATAAAATTGGTGGCATGACCGATGTTGAGGAAACTAGCGTGCCGTCTGAAGATAGACTTGATTCTGCTATTAAAAAGTTCCTTGCGATAGGAAAGGACAAGTATCCGAACACATCTAAACCAAAAAATGTTAAGAGAAAAGGAGATTAATATGATTTTAGAAGAATTACAGCAAATTATTAGTGACCTTTCCCTAGCGGTTCGCGATGCCGAAAAGTTTGACAAAGGGAATGCTTCAGCAGGCCGTCGAGTTCGCAAATCCGCTATGGAGGCCAGCAAGCGATTGAAAGAGCTTCGTAGTCAGGTGATGAGAGAACTGCATGAACGAACGAATGGCTGACGAGGTACGATGTCATATTCCATTTCAAAGCAGCAAATAATCAAAGAGATAGTTAAGTCAGGTAAAGACCCACAGTACTTTTTGAACAACTATGCCAAGATATCGCACCCTCAAGAGGGTACAATTCCTTTTCGCACTTACGATTTTCAGTCTGCACTTTTAGATGATTTTAACGATCACCGATTTAATGTTATTCTAAAAGCACGACAGCTTGGAATTTCTACAATTGTTGCTGGCTACGTGACGTGGCTCATGATGTTCCATCGCGACAAGAACATTCTTGTTGTGGCAACAAAATTTACGACAGCTTCCAACTTGGTAAAAAAGGTTAAAGCAATTATCAAAAGGCTACCAGAATGGCTACAGATTGCAGATATCACAACAGATAACCGTACTTCTTTTGAGCTATCAAACGGTTCCCAAATTAAAGCTTCTTCTACGTCCGGGGATGCTGGGCGTTCGGAAGCTCTTTCGCTGTTGGTGGTTGATGAGGCTGCCCACGTTGATGGTTTAGAAGAATTGTGGATGGGTCTTTATCCCACTCTTTCAACTGGTGGTCGATGCATTGCGCTTTCTACACCAAATGGTGTTGGTAATTGGTTCCACAAGATATTCACAGAGTCGGAGATACAGGAGAATGATTTTCACCCCACTACGTTAAGATGGGATGTACACCCGGATCGTGACCAAAATTGGTTCGCAAAAGAGACCAAAAATATGTCACGCAGAGAGATTGCTCAAGAGCTTGAGTGCAACTTTAACACTTCTGGCGAAACAGTGATCCACCCAGATGACATAGCTTGGATGCAAACTCTAACTAAGGATCCGGAATACCGTACAGGGTTTGATAGAAACTTTTGGATTTGGGAAAAACACGATCCGGCATGCTCTTATTTGTTGTCTGCTGATGTTGCTAGGGGCGATGGAGCGGACAATTCGTCTTTTCATATAGTCAAGCTGGAAACCATGGAGGTGGTTGCAGAGTACCAAGGGAAGCCAAGTTTGGATATGTATTCCAACATTCTGAATCAAGCCGGCCGAGAATACGGTAACTGTATGGTCGTTGTTGAAAACGTCGGAGTGGGCATCTCGGTATTGGAAAAATTGATTGATTTGGATTATCCTAATTTATATTTCTCCACCAAGGGTGCGCATGAGTTCGTAGAGCAGTATCAAGCCGAATCGATGTCAAACGCAATAGCGGGATTTACGACTTCTTCGAAGACTAGGCCGATAATCGTGGCAAAACTAGAGGAATTCATTAGAAATAAACTAATTAAAGTATATTCCCAGAGAGCGATTAAGGAGATTACTACATTTGTTTGGATAAACGGCAAGCCACAGGCCATGCGAGGATATAACGATGATTTAGTTATGGCTTTAGCAATTGCGTGTTGGGTTAGAGATACTGTTTTACAAACTAGCAAAAGAGAGGTAGAATATAAAAAAGCGATGCTGAACTCTATGGTGGTGGCTAATACTAAACTTAACACCACTATTAAAGGTATGCATGGCTATCACAAATCGCAAGATTCGTGGGAAAACAAGGACGAAAGATCCGAAGCACAAGAATTCAAGTGGTTATACAAGGGATAATAAACAATGGCATCTAGAAATAAGAAGCTAGCACTAAGAACGCGCCGAAACAACAACCCCAGAAATCAGGAATCTGAACTTTTCAAGAGATTGACTAGATTCTTTTCTGGTCCGGTTGTCAACTACCGCACACAGAACATTCGTCGATATCGTCGTCGCCATCTCGACAAGTTTAATTTTAAGTCAGCCAGCGGCAAACAGTTCAAAAAATCTGATCATAATCCGTTTGCTGCCTTAGAAGCGGATTTGATGGCGAACCAGAATCGTTCGCAAAGATACACAGACTTTGACCAGATGGAGTATACGCCAGAAATAGCCTCAGCAATGGATATCTATGCTGATGAGATGACGACATCTAGCGATCTCAAAGCTATGATGGAAATATTGTGCCCAAACGAAGAAATTAAAATTGTCTTACACAATCTTTATTCTAATATTCTTAACCTAGAGCACAATCTTTTTGGCTGGTGTCGCACAATGTGTAAATATGGCGACTTCTTCTTGTATATTGATATCGATGACGAGGTTGGTGTAAAAGCGGCAATTGGCTTGCCATCACAAGAGGTTGAGCGCATCGAGGGTGAAGACGAATCTAACCCAAATTACGTACAATTTCAGTGGAACTCGGGTGGAATGACTTTCGAGAACTGGCAGGTCGCACATTTTCGTATTTTAGGTAACGATAAGTATTCTCCATACGGCACCTCGATCTTGGAGCCGGCAAGAAGAATCTGGCGACAGTTAACAATGCTTGAAGATGCAGTGATGGCATATCGTATTGTTCGCTCCCCAGAACGCCGAGTATTTTACATTGACGTTGGCAATATTCCACCTGAAGATGTGGAACAATATATGCAAAAAGTCATGACTCAGATGAAACGCAATCAAGTGATTGACCCTGATACTGGCCGAGTTGATCTGCGGTATAATCCTTTGAGTATTGAAGAAGATTACTTTATTCCTTTGCGCGGCGGCACCTCTTCTAGGGTGGAAACGCTAGCGGGAGGCACTTATACGGGCGACATTGACGATATTAAATACCTAAGAGACAAACTCTTTGCGGCCCTAAAGATTCCGCCCTCTTACTTATCTACAGCAGAAGAGGCAGGAGAGGATAAAACCACCTTAGCGCAGAAAGACATCAGATTCGCCAGAACTATTCAGCGACTTCAGAGAGTTGTTGTGTCGGAATTGGAAAAGTTGGGAATTATCCACTTGTATACTTTGGGCTACAGAGGTGATGATTTAATTTCATTCAGATTGAGGCTGAACAACCCCTCAAAGATTGCAGAACTTCAAGAACTAGAGCACTGGAAGACCAAATTTGATGTGGCTGCTTCGGCTACTGAAGGCTTCTTTAGTCGTCGCTGGATTGCCGAACACGTATTTAGTATTTCCGATGAAGAGTTCGTCAGAAATCAGAGAGAGATGTTTTACGATAAGAAATTCGAAGCAATGCTTGAGGTCGAGGCTGAAGCAATCGTGCAAGCTGGCTCCGTTGAAGCCGAAGCCGGCGCAATGGACATCGCAGAGGAAGAGGGTCTCATGGGAGGCCCCGGAGGCCCCGAGGAAGGAATGCCGCCCGAGGAGGGAATGCCACCCGAGGAGGGAATGCCCCCAGAAGGCGGACCTGAAGGCGCCCCACCAGAGGAAGACGGAATGCTTCTCGCCGAACCATCAGCTAAGAGAGAGGATGGTTCTATGTGGCTTAGAGTTGGCAAAGATCCATATGCTCCTCACGCAGCAGAAGATCAGGAGGGTGGCCGACGCTATCGAGGACCGCACGGATGGAGCAGCAGATATACTCCCGTTGATGTGGACAATCGCCAACGCGGGGCCCGCAGGAGATCCTTGGATTCACAAATCAATCCTTTAGGGCGAGCAGATCAAGCTTTTCCCGGATTTCGCGGCCCTCACAGCCTAAGTACAATATCTAGTGGTATTTATGAGAAGAAGGAAACTATTTATAATGCCGAAGAGCGCCAGTTGTTTGAGGTTAACCAAGAGATTAAGCAACTAATACAAGAATTGGAGACCAAAGTAGATGAAACTTAAGCACAACAAGAAGAGAAATACTGCATTCCTATATGAGAGCTTGATTGTGGAGCTTACCAAAGCAATCGTAAGTGGCGCTATTGTCGACAGAGACCGAATATTAGAAACTATTCGGCACTATTTTAAACCAAGTACGATGTTGTGGGAAGATCTACAGTATTACAAGGCGCTCTCTGAGTCGGAAGGTCTGGATGTTTATACCGCCGAAAAGCTGATCTTTGAGGTGAAAAAAGATCGCAAAGCAATGGACCACAAACAATTGTTCGTTGAGCAGAGTTCTCTGATTAACAGAATCAACAGAAATCTTACAAAATCTGTATATTCTAATTTCGTGCCCGGTTATCGTTCGCTAGCTACAATATCGCAAATTTTCGGAACAGATTTAACGACTAAACAGAGGGTTTTGCTAGAAAAGGAATTGACCAAGCTTTTAACTTCTCCCTATGAGAAGAAGAGTAATCCCGCGAGAGCAATGATCCCGCTTGACGACCTTTCTTATGGGGTGTTCGTACAGAAATTTAATAGTGAGTACGATGGAAGCTTGCTTAGCGAGCAAAAGGATTTGTTAAATAACTATATAATGTCTGTTTCCGACAACGGCAGAATGTTGCGTATATATTTAAATGAAGAGCTGTCTAGATTAAAGGGTGTTCTAACTGAGGCCACATCGCAACCTGACATTAAACAGGACAGAGGCATGACTGAGGCTACAAATTCGGTCATAGCGATTATTGAGTCTTTCAAAAACGAGCAGACAATAAGCGAGCCTATGATAAAAAGGGTACTTAAAATACAAGATTTAGTAAGAGAGATTGAATCCGATGGCGATTAATATCACCGTACAAGATGAAGAGGGCCCCGAGTCTTCCCCAGACGCTAATGAGGGAGCACCTCCAGAAACTCAAGCATCTATTGAGTTGGTTGCGCGCAGCGCAAATGATGGGAGCATTATGATATTCGACCATCCGGACATCGATATTATTCTCATTCCAGAAAAGATGAAGGTTGTAACATTAGCCAAAGATCTTATGACGGATGATGTATACGAGACTCAAAACCACTTATTTAAACACTTGACTAGAAACGGAATAATTGAGTACGACAGCATTAGGGGTGGAAACGTTTATGGCTCTTTCGAAGCTTCTATGCCAGAATCTGTACATGAGGGTACCAACGCAATTCAACTAGCCTTGCTGCAGATTAGCAAGTTTATTGATGATGAGCGTCCCTATTTCGAGTCCGAAAGAGCGTATATGGAGAAAGAAGAAGACCGTCTTCTTGAACCCGGCCCAGAAGATTCGACAGAACTGGGAGAAGTTCCACACGCCAGTACGAAAGGTTCGATCCGCCCCGGGTGGATTCGCGGCCCGTTTGGCATCTACGACATGTATAGGGTGTAATAGTGATAGATTTGCTCTATTTTATTCTTACGGCTTATGGCCTAACTCAAATTTTAGTATACGGCAGCATATTCGACAAAGTAAGGCCGTCAGAAGGCTTGTTCGGAGAGTTGTTCCGATGCCCCATGTGTTTGGGCTTCTGGGTTGGTGCATTTTTGTTTGGAATAAACGGTTTCACAGAACTATTTACATTTGAGTATACAATAGCAAATTTCTTTATTTTGGGTTGGTTATCGTCTGCTACTTCATATGTCTTGAATATGATTATTGGCGATTGTGGGCTAAAAATTGAAACAATTAGGAGTAAAAACAATGAGCACTAACATTTGGACATCGAAGTGGATGCTGCAGCCTGTTAGACATTGCTGCAAAGGCTCTTAGATCACGCGGGTAGCGCCCGCACTTATGGAGTTATTATGAGTAAGAAACTATTAAGAGAATATTATGAGTTGTGCGATGGAGGATCCTGCCCAGACTTGCTTACAGAGTCTGAAAAGGAGTTTGTTGCTAAAGGTGGCATAATTTTGTCTGGAAAGCTTCAAGAGGCAGAGGCCAGAAATGGCAATGGGCGAGTTTATCCCAAGAAAATCTTAGAAAGAGAGATGAAGAATTATCAAAAGCTTGTGAAAGAGCGACGAGCTTTGGGAGAATTAGATCATCCTGATGAATCGGTGATCAATTTGCGCAACTGTTCTCATGTGGTTACAGAAGTCTGGTGGGATAGCGATAATCCAAACGCAGTAATGGGAAAAATAGAATGTCTCAACACACCATCAGGCAAAATACTGCAAGAGCTAGCCAGAGCGGGAGTTAAATTGGGAATCTCCTCTAGAGGTCTGGGATCTGTCAAAGAGGACAAAGGAGACACCATAGTGGAAGACGACTTTCAACTAATTTGCTTCGACATGGTATCAGAGCCGTCTACCAATGACGCCTTTATGATGACCGAGGCCAAAGATTACAAAAAGTCTAACATTTTTACCAAGGCTGATCGAATTAATCGAGCCTTAAACAACGTATTGAGAGATGAGGAATGAAAAAGCAAGATTTAAGAGAGACGCTTAAGCCACTAATTCGCGAAGCTGTTCGCGAAATTGTCTTTGAAGAGGGTCTTTTGGCAGGAATAGTAGCAGAGGTGATCACTGGAGTTAATGCGGTCAGCACGCCAACGCCTCAACCTCGCCACGCCCCGCGAACCGACGCGCCACCTGTGGTGAACGAGATGCAAAGTCGCCAACGACAACAGGCTGCAGCCGCTCGTTCGGCTCGAATGGAACAACAGAAGCAACAAGTACTTGAGTCAATCAACAGGGATTCTTATAATGGAGTTGACTTGTTTGAGGGAACTACTCCGATTGGCCGAGCGGGCGTCCCGGGCCAAGCCAGCGCCCAATCGGGCCCACTATCAGGTCAGGCCTCAAACGACCCCGGTGTTGATATATCGGCTTTCTTCGGCACTTCACAAAATTGGAGCAAGTTGGTGTAATATGGCAAACAAAGGTATAAATGCGGCAATCTATCCTCGACGTAATGACACGCCAGAAAGGATGATTCGTCGCTTCACCAAAAAGGTTAAAAAATTGGGCATTATTGACGAGATTAAAAAGAGAAGATATTACGAAAAGCCGTCAATAGCAAAACGTCGAAAAGCAGCCGAGAGAAAAAGAATGCTGGAAAGGTTAGAGAAAAAAGCAAAAGCGAGAAAGAAGACTAATTATAGAAAGAGGCGTAGGCAATCATGATTTGTATGGAGAACAACAATGGCAGAGTATAATAAATTTAGTACCCCACCCGGGCTTAATCACGTAGGATCTTATCAGGTTTCAGGTATACCGTATTTGACCGGTTCAGCTAGTTTGGCAGCCAACCTTGAAGACCAGATTAAATTTCCGATGGTTACTAACAATTTTACTGTTATTAATACTGGCGATACGGCGTTAAGGGTTACGTTTGCATCTGTTGCCAACGCCGCCGTCGAGCTTAAAATGCACTATATTGAGCTTTCCGATAAAAAGGATTCTGTCACATTCAATGTTAAATGCAAGGAAGTATATGTATCTAATGTTGACGGCTCCTCCGCCGGCTCATACAGCCTGATGGCCGAGTTGACGCAGATTCCAACAGCTAGAATGTATGCTCTGAGCGGCTCTGGCATTAACGAGAATTCGGCATAAGGGAGATATCGTAGATGGGTGGTTTTAACAAAGGAGGATTCAGTCCTTCAAGAGTTGTCAACGCAGACTTGGAAGTCGACGGCGGAACTGTTTCTGTTGATGCTGATAATGACAAGGTTGGTATTGGAACGACTAGCCCTAAGACCAAGTTGACTGTTCAGGGAGCCGTAACTGTAGCGGAGCAAGACTCCCGTACTGCTGCCGGAGTCACCGCCGGTTATGGTCAAATCTGGGTAAAAGATGATAACCCATGCAACCTCTATTACACTGACGACGCCGGCAATAATGTACAGATTACAAGTGGTGGCTCTTTAGCTGGAGTTGCAGGTAGTCTTTCCGGCCTAGGTAGTACCGATAACGCTATCATGCGAACCAACGGGACCGGCGGCGAGACTGCTCAAGGATCCGGAATCATTATCGATGACAGCAATAATGTCAGCAGCATGGGCACATTAGGCGTTGGAGCGATTACAACGTCTGGAGTGCTGGATATTACAGACACCACCGATTCTTCAAATGCTAGCGGAGACACAGGCGCACTTCGGGTCGAGGGCGGCGCAAGCATCGCCAAAAAGCTTTATGTCGGAACGGATTTAGACGTTGACGGCACAACAAACCTTGATGCTGTTGATATTGATGGCAACGTACAGTTAGACGGAACACTTACAATCGGCGCTAATGATGCTGGATATGATGTTATTTTTTATGGTGACGCCGCCTCAGCTAATATGACGTGGGACACGTCAGCAGACGATCTAATTTTGAATGGCGCCGCGCGAATTGTTGTTCCCGATGGTCAACTGGTCCTCGCTTCAACGGCTGTATCTTCCACTGCGGCCGAACTTAATAAATTGGACGGCGCCGACTCAAACGTCACCGCAGCCAAGTTGAGCACACTCTCCGCGTTATCTGATGCTGAGATTGGTTATGTCGATGGGGCTGGAACATCGGTTGTCGCTTCTAAGGCGGTCGTTGCCGACAGCAACAAAGACGTGGGAACCATTCGGAACCTCACGATTGACGGTACCTTTTCGGACGGCAATTACACCTTTGACACTAGCGGCAATGTATCGGGTTTAGGAACGGTAGGCTGTGGAGCAATCACAACGTCTGGAGTGCTGGATATTACTGATACCACCGACTCTTCAGATGATTCTGGCGATACGGGCGCCCTCCGAGTCGAAGGTGGAGCGAGTATTGCCAAAAAGCTTTATGTTGGAACAGACTTAGATGTTGACGGTACGACGAATCTTGATGCTGTTGATATTGACGGAAATGTTCAATTGGACGGAACGCTGACAATCGGCGCTAATGATGCTGGCTATGACGTAATCTTCTACGGCGATGCCGCTTCGGCAAACATGACTTGGGATACGTCGGCTGATGACCTAATTTTCAATGGCGCTGCTCGTATCGTGGTGCCTGATGGCCAATTGGTTCTCGCCTCAACAGCCGTATCCTCCACCGCAGCAGAACTTAATAAACTGGACGGCGCCGACTCAAACGTCACAGCAGCCAAGCTCAGTACTCTGTCTGCTTTGTCGGACACAGAGATTGGCTACGTCGACGGCGCCGGAACTTCGGCGGTGGCATCCAAGGTTCTGGTAGCTGACGCGAACAAAGACGTAGGTACGATTCGGAACCTCACGATTGACGGCACCTTTTCGGACGGTAACTATACTTTTGACACTAGCGGCAATGTATCGGGCTTGGGAACGGTAGGCTGCGGAGCAGTTACTTCAACTGGTGCTCTTAAAATTGGCTCCGCTGCAGGCAGCGGTGTGGACGCTTATCTTTATACAGCAGGAACAGCCGCACATGTGGGCATCCAGTGGGATGCAGATGGCGAGACCGAGGGTATTTTGATTGGTGGTGCCGATAACCATGGCGTTGATTTCAAATTCTTTGGCGAGTCATCTGGAAAATATGTACACTGGGATATGTCTGGAGATGAGCTTGTTTTGGCCTCTTCAGCTAAGATTTCTTTCAACGATGCTGGTGGCGGTGAGAACGTTGTTGCCTCCGCTGATGGTCACTTAGAAATTAACTCTGGTACAACTTTAGATATGACCGCACCAACGGTCGATATTAATGCATCAACAGCTGTTACGGTAGATACCCCCGGTGTCACCATAACAGACACTACAGCTACCAGCGCCACCGAGGGCGGCTATGTAAGACTGGCAGCAGATGACGGCGCGGTTATGGCCAACGGCCACCGACTTGGCGTTATTGAATTTGCCGGAGCAGAAGATACTAGCAGCACCATATCTGTCGGAGCTAGAATTGAGGCTTTATGTCGAGATGCTTGGGATGGCTCT
>CEQV01000079.1_pt1 | contig 14835 bp, 28 predicted proteins | sample 530971 | NCBI WGS metagenome assembly CEQV01 (sample SAMEA2621173, study PRJEB7988) | marine metagenome | biome: marine biome (ENVO:00000447); feature: deep chlorophyll maximum layer (ENVO:xxxxxxxx); material: "saline water (ENVO:00002010), including plankton (ENVO:xxxxxxxx)" | depth 100 m
CTGCTCCTATTGTTCCTACTTCACCTACACCTCCTGCTCCTGTAAAGCCTCCATCATTAATGGATCATGTTATCCTACTTAGGCAAGAAGTTGCACAACTAAGTCAACAGGTTGCTGCTATCGGTCAAGTAACTCAAGCTGTCGGTAATGCCGTTGGAGAGTTATACAATATGTTTCACCAGCAAACCGAAACTACAACGTATAGCCAGAACTTTCAAAATGATGAACAGGAGATGAATAAATCTGCTGAAGATTATTAAATAATACTAATGACCGTTGAATTACCATATCGAATACAAACAAGCAGTGGGCACAGAAAATATCTTTGTTCTGGGGTATATATGCCTTCTGTTACTACAGTACTTTCTGCTACTGAAACTGAAAAATCCAAAGCTGGATTACGTACCTGGCAACAAAATAATCCAGGTGCTTTAGAAGAAGCCTCTTCAAGAGGATCTGCTATTCACCTTTGTTGTGAAAATTATATTCGTGGAATTGAAGTTGATTGTCCAGATGAATATAAAGATTTTTGGCAAGGCATGTCGCAATACCTTGACTGGTTTGATATAATCCATTGGTCGGAGCGACCGCTACGACAAGATTGGTATCACCTTAGATCTGACGATAAAGAAGTTGCTTTTGTATGGAGCACAGAACACCAATACGCTGGCTGTCCTGACCTAATAGGTGAGATAGGTGGAGTTAAGGTAATTGCTGACTTCAAAACAAGCACTGGCCCTTACATGAACTCCTTTCCTGAGAGAGGAGATCGAATTGGGTTCGGAGGATGGAGGAAATACCAAAAGTGTGCTCAACAAATGGCAGCTTATCGGTTGGCACTTGAAGAACGCACTGGTTTTAAATGTGATGTTGCTTTAATTATTGTTTCTACTCCAGAAACATCTCAAGCAATATTCATCGATTCAGATCAAATGGATCGATTTGAAACTAAATTTATAACTAGATGTAAACAATTTCATTTAACAGAGGATGAAAAAGATACTAAAGATTGCAGTTAATAAAAACTGTAAAAACAAAGAAAATCCACATAAAGTCGCTACTGGATGGAGCAACATCTTAGTAGATATTGACTGGTTATTGAAATGGGCTAATCGAGGTTATGGTTGGTGTGCTACTCACTTTAAAGATCGTTATCGTAATTCTCAAAATGCAGCAGGAAGTAATTTAGTAGTCATTGATATAGATGGTGATACCACTCTTGATCACTTTTGGTCTACTCAAACCGCAAAAGATTGGTGTATAGCAACATATACTTCAGCTAGTCACTCAGATCAAGAACATAGATTCCGTGCTCTATTTCCGTTAGAGATTGATATTGACACATCTCATAAACATCGCGCTATTTATTGGTTAATTGTTAATAGATTATTACAGGAATTACAGCTAACTACACTTATAGATAACTGTGGCCAGAAACCTGAACGTTTATGGTATGGGAATTCAAAAACAATAACTAATACTAATTATGACGCAATGGTTCCATCATTCTTAATTACTGATATTGAATATACTGAACCAATAGATACGAATATCTCCACTAATTGTGAAGAAATTGACGTTAGAAGATGTAAATGGTTGTTAGAAAATTTCTTAGTACCTTCTAATGATGGTGAATATGAATCATATTATGTACCTGTAATGGCTGCTTGTGCAGGAGTAGGTACAGTTTTATTTGACTCTTGGGTTCATTGGGTCTTACAAGGTCATCATGGTCAGAAAGAAGATAATATTAGACCATATAAATGGAAAGGTCTTGGTAAATATGCAGGGCATACTAAATTATATTCGCTTGCTAAAAAACAAAATCCTGCTTGGACTAGTAAACTTCCTGCTGACTTAAAATTTGGTGCAGTAGGAGGAGCTGTTGGTTATACCCAATTAGATCCACCAATCGATACAAATCAGTTTATATCAAATTCACAAGGAAATAATATGGATATCATTCTTGAACCAGTTCCTGATGTCACTCAAATAAAATCACGTGGTCGTCCTAAAAAAGGTAACGATGATGCTGCTAAAGAACGTCAAGAAGATGTTAATAAAATTAAATCTCATTTGACGGATTTACGTAAAAATAAACTTACTAATAATATTGAATATATAAATGAAAAGAATCAAATAGTTATTCTTCAAGGTGATGACCTTAAGCTAATGACTAATAAATTATCTTGTGAAAATAATATATTTATTCCTGAACAGCGTATGGAAAATGCAATTAAATATATTGCATCTATAAATAAATACTGCCCTATTGAAAGATATTTAAATTACTGTTCTAAAAATCATAAACCTTATTCAAATTGGGACAATATTGGTAAAATCTTTCTTGGTAATTCACAAAAACTAGCAACTCTTGCATTACAAAGGTTTATGATCGGAGCAGTAGCAAGAGCTTATAATCCTGGCTGCACTATGAGTTGGATTCCCATACTTGTTGGAGCTCAAGGTGTAGGTAAATCTATGTTTTCTAGATCATTAGTACCTGAAGATTTATTTGCTGAAATTAGTACTCCTTTAGATACCTTAATTAAAGAACAATACCGTTTGCATGTAGCTTGGTTATTAGAGTTGCCAGAAGTAGATAATTATTTTAAAACTACTAATATTGAAAACTTTAAAAACATAATAACTACTAGAGTTGATGAAACTAGATTTCCATATGCTTCATTACCTACAAAATTACTAAGACGTTTTGTAATGATTGGTACCACCAATCGAAATCAATTCCTTGTAGATAGTTCAGGTAATAGAAGATTTGTTCCTCTTGAAATTGGTAAAGATTTTGAAATACCTTGGAAATTATTAACACAGGAACGTGATTCACTTTGGGCTGCGGCTATTAACGCTTGGAATGATGGTGTAACTTATGAATATACCAATGCTGAAATTGTTTCACTATCTGAATATATTGGTGAATTCGGTGACCCAGACCCTTGGCTTGAAAAAGTAGCTGCATTTATTAGCACCAAACAAGAAGTTACTACTGCTGAGATATTAACTAATGCTTTAGATCTTGATACACGTAATCAAAATAGGAAGGAAAGTAGACGTATTGCTGAAATCCTTGGAAGTTTAAAATGGAGAAGAATGGTTACAACTAGAAAAAATCCAATCACAAATAGGCCTAAATCAGTTCGATTATGGCAACGTCCTAAAGATGATCCTCTTCCTGAAGATCACATTTTAAATGATTTTTAATTAAACTAACACTTATATAAGGTATTTAAATGAAAACTTCAGATATCAAAATTGGGCTTCGTGTTCGTGTGCTTACAAATAATATGAATGCATTAGTTGTAAGTAAGCCTGAATATTACACAGCTAATGCAAAGCTTACACGGATTAAATATGAAAATAGCACCCGCTATGAATACATGATTAATAGCCAAATGGAACCTTTACCTAAAGAAGATCAATACGTAGCTCATGGCGGTAACTACAAAAAACCTGAAGGTGATTTCTAATGACTGAAGCACAACCCTCAAAACGTACAGGTGGTCATGCATATGGTAGACGTAATTTACAATTATCTAATACAGCTGAAGAAGGTGAAATGTGCCTATATACAGGCCATTCACTTGGTAGATTTTCTAATAAATCTATGCGGTTTGATAGTCACCAAGCTTGCGTTAGGTGTGTTGCTGCTGCACGAGAAGGTTGTATATCTCTTGATATAAATAAACTTCTAAAGAAAAATAGAATAAAAGCACTCAAGTTTTGGTCACAAGTTGATATAGCTGAACCAGACGAATGTTGGGAATGGATGGGGTGTGTTAATAAACGAACTAGACAACCTCAGTTTTCATGGAGAAGGCATGGATTAAGTAGTTCAACACAACACCATCCTCAAAGGGTTGCTATGTGGTTTTCTTGGGGTGATTTAGGATATTCCGCAGTTAAGAGTACTTGTGGTAATAAATATTGCTGTAATCCATTTCATTTAATTCCTCAAAATATTGGAGTATTTGTTGATCATGATAGTTACATAGAAAGTTTTGAAATTGCTTGTGAAATTCATAGTCTTAAACAAGGTGTGGCTGAATATATTATGGAAGAAGCACTAAAAGAGCAGGAAAAAATAGATCAAAATGAATTAATTGAAACTAGAGAAGATTTAATACTTAACCCTGAAACTGAATTTACTGATCGATATGAAGCAGTTATGATAGATTTACTAGAAGGTAGGCATGTTGTCCAACTAAATAGTGAATCTGACGGATTACATCGTGGGCCAACAGATAATGATGAATCTGACGATAACCCCACAAATGACTTTTAATTAACTTATTCTTATTAAAGACTGTAATAATTATGTCTAGACGATCTGATTTACTACAACGACTTCTCCAATCTACAAAGTTTGGAAATGAAAAAGATCAAGAACAGAAGTTTCTTGCAGCAACTGCTGAATTAATACTGACTGATTTTATTACCATTGCCTCTAATGGAATACTTGAAAAAGGTGCTGGTTCATTGGTAATAAATTTAATCAATGATTCTACAGTATTTATGTCTGGTCATGAAATTGAACAAGATATAAGGCTAGCAGAAACTAATGATGATGATGATGTAGTTAAATTCCTTAGGAAACTTTTGGAAAAGATTGACGACAATGATTGGTCTAAAAATGTTTTAATTACATTAATAAGTGATGCAGGAACAAGAACATTTGCTGTCGAAGCAGGCGGGAGCCAAGAAAGCCTCAGAGCGCTCTCAGAAGAACTTAGCGGATAAATTAAAATCTTCTGGATTAAAACTTCCGCTTTATCCTACTCCTCAGTTAATTGAGAGAGCTAGAAAAGTCATGGGACGTATTGACTATGATCCCACGTCGGATCCTGTTCAACAAGTACTTGTTGATGCTACATCCGTACCTAGTATTGAAATTAATCCATTAAATGAACATTGGCATGGAAACGTATGGGTAGCTCCAAAAGGGGCTGTACGGAATTCACGCATTTGGTTAAATAAAACTATCAATGAATATCGAAGTGGATATATCAATAGTTTTATATATTTTACAAGTGCCTCTGAAATGCTTCGTGCATCTCCTGTAATTTGGGATTATCCAGTATGTATACCATTTAGACGAATCAAGCAGCTAAGAGCTACATCTAATGGCTTTGAACCTGTTTGTCCGTCAACTTGGAATCTACTTCTCTTTGGTCCTCCTTTAGAAACTACTATTTCTGATATTGATAAAATTACATTATTTTATAACACATTCCGTGATGTAGGACGAATTATATACAATGAATACGCTGGTGATAATTGGAAAAAAGATCTTGAGTATTACGAGCAGACTAAAGGGCAAATTCAATGAGTAAATATATTTCTCCTAGTGCTTTATATAAACTTCCTTCAGGTCAAAATGTCCATCCTTGTAGATTAATACATAAAGATGGTACATTAATGTGGAAACATGCATTATTGCATAATGGAGAAATTACTATACCTATTAATGAAGCTCATGAAGCACATATAATAAAAACTGCTCAGCGCCTAGAGGAACTGAACAGTTGGATATCTCAAGATCTGGATCCTTGGGAATGTTTAATCCCTATTAATTGGTATGTTCTTAATGACTCTGAATTAAATCAAGGGATATCAGTTTACTTTAAACATTCACTATTGGATAACTATCAAACATATCATGCACTTATTCCACATATCCAAGATCATGAGCTACTTGAATTAAAGCTAAACCAAATATATTTTAAACGGTGCTAAATACACCCTAATTGGGTGCTCTATTATCATAACGAATCAATTAAACGTCTTAAATACCACTCAGCTTTCTTTGCATCCTCTTTTGCATTGCTTTTATTCCAAAGCCTTAATAGGTACTTTAAAGCTTGTGCTTGAAGCATTCCCTTTTTTACACTAGGCGCATCTTGAATTGCATCTTCAATTGTATCTATTACTTCTTGCTTACCTGCTGTGTAATGTGGTGGACTATTAACCATATCCTCATTTTTATTGCCAAATAACATTACATCTGTACCTGACCATTCATTTTGCCATCCATTGAATTCTTTTATTTCATCTACAAATTTGTTGTATTCCATTTTTGTAGTCGCACCTCTATGTTTCACTACCTAATATAGATATAAATAAGAGATAATGTGACGTATGAATGCACCAAAACGAGACCCAACGTATATAAAAAATAAAGACAGATATTTCATGCAAATTGCTAAAACAATTGCATCTGCCTCGACACATCCAAAATTTCCTGGAGGATGCGTGCTTGTACGCGATAGAGAAATCATCGGTACTGGTAGAAGTATTTTATGTTCTTCTAAGGTCGAAATTGATTGTTTAACTTATGCCATTGGTGTATCATCTAAACGAGGCACACCTACTGTAGGAGCTGTCGTTTATAGTACACGTTACCCCTTTTCAGCATCGGTATTCCAGTGCTATTTAATGGGGATTAAACGTATTTGCTTCATGCCACATGAGTGGGAAGCTTATTACAAAGATGAATTTAGACGTGCTGCTCGATTAGCACGTGAACTAGAACTTGCTATAGAACCTATATATGAAAAATCAGATCCAAGATTCTCAAAAAATAGTTCAATCGATGACGGAATTGAAGAACAACCGTCAATTTCAAATGACTTCAAATTTGACGAATACGATCCACAAGAAAAAGGAGAAATTTATGATGAAGAGGTACCTATTTGATATAGAAACTACAGGATTACTTCGAAAAGGTTCTACTATTCACTGCATTGTTATGCGTGAATTAAATGATATAAATAATGTTGAAGTCTTTGATTATCAACCTGAACGAGCTGTAATTCAAGGTGTAAAACAATTAGAAACAGCTGATGCCTTAATCGGCCACAATATAATTTCTTATGATGTTCCTCTTTTACAAGAACAATTTCCGACCTTTAAACCCAAAGGTAAATTGTTGGATACGTTGGTCTTATCAAGGCTTTATTATCCTGATATTATCGATCGTGATTACACACGTCGCCCTTCGGGAATGCCACAGCGATTGTATGGAAAACACTCCCTCGAAGCCTGGGGTTACCGTTTAAAATGTTTCAAAGGAGACTACGGTAAACATGACGGAGCTTGGGATAAATACACACCCGAAATGCTTGATTATTGCATCACTGATACCTTAGTCACACTTAAACTATACGAAACATTAACACGGAGAATGAAAGATTATGCCCAATAAAAAGGACCCATTAACTGTAGAAGAGATGAAAAATGCTTCAGAAATATTTTTCCCTCTTTTTGACATTGTTAAAACACGAATGCCTTCAACTTCAACAATTGAAGATGTGTTAAAAGTTATGGAAAATATTGCCAAACTTGCTCATAAACAACGCAGCGAACTTATTGAAAAAGAACAATCTGATGCATTTGGATTCATTAAAACTATTGATAAAAATGAAAATTCCTGATTATGTAACCCTTGAAATGCAGCTTGCTCTACTAATGGCAGAACAAGAAGCATCTGGATTTCGATTTGATACAGAAGCTGCTACACGTGTACGTAAAGAACTACAAAATGAATTTAATGAGTTAGTAAATAAAATAACTTCTACTTTCACTTATGTGCCTGGTAAAGTTTTTACACCACGACGTGCTGATAAAAAGAAAGGTTATGTTGCAGGAGCACCTTTAACAAAATTAATTGAATTTAATCCAACAAGCCGGCAAAATATTGCTTGGGTATTACAAAACTTTCGTGGTGCTCGATTTTTAAAAATTACTGATAATGGTAAACCTAAAGTTGATGAAGCTACTTTATCTGAAGTACGAGATAATGCACTCTCTCAAGGAAATAAGCAGCTGCATGATGAGTGTGGACTGTTTATTCGCTTATTAACTCTACAAAAATGGTTAGGGCAGTTATCGGAGGGGAGCAATTCATGGTTCAACTCTATTGAGGGCGATGGCTGCATTCACCATTCCTGTGTACTTGCTACACAGACAGGACGAAATGCTCATAGAGGTCCTAATTTAGGGCAAGTAGTTAGTGCACCTTGGGCAAGAGAATTATTCATTCCTCATCCAGGTCATGTAATGGTAGGTGCTGATTTAGAAGGATTAGAATTAAGATGTTTAGGTCACTATCTTTCAAAATATGATAACGGAGCATTTGCTCAAGTTGTACTTGACGGAGATATTCATCAACAAAACGCTGATCGTGTTGGATGCACTCGTACTGAGGTGAAAAAGATTACTTATGCATTTATTTATGGGGCTGGTGATCAAAAACTAGGACACTCATTGCATCCAGAATTAAGTGATGCTCAGAAAAAAACATTAGGACAGGAATTACGTCGAAAATTTCTTGACGCTATTCCAGGATTAGAACCACTAATTAATGCAGTTAAACTCCGTGTTCGAGAAATCGGAATACTTAGAGCTATTGATAGACGACCAATTTATTGTAAAGCTGAACATTCCGCATTGAACTATCTACTTCAAAGTGCAGGAGCAGTACTATCTAAACGCTGGGTTGTTATAGGAGAGGATTTGTTAAAAGAAAATGGACTTACATCTAATGACTATAATCGCTGTGCTTATGTACACGATGAAGTTCAACTAAGTGTAATACCAAGTGAAGTTGATCGAGTTAAACAATTACTAGAATCTGCAGCTCCATTATCAGGTAAATACTATGATTTTCGTGTACCAATTACTGCATCAGCAGCTAGTGGAGCTAATTGGGCCGCAACACATTGATATACTATATAAATGATTGAAGAAAATCACGAAAATGGAATTGGAGTAACAGTTGATCTGCCTGAACGGGCAGTTAAAGCTTTAGCGCAAGCAGTTAATTATACTTTAGAAAAATGGACTGGTGAAGGTGAATTAGATCAAGAAGAGTTATTTCATCTAAAGAAGTTTCTAAATGGAGCTATATTAGAATTCTCATTTATGCGTTCTCCAAATACATAACTTCAGGATTATCATTACTTAGTATACTGACACCGCCGCCTCCAAGGCCTAATAGTAATAAAGCATCCAACAATTGATTATCCGAAATAATTCCTTTACTTTTATTTAAATTATTTAATTCTTCTGAAATATTTCGTCCAGTAACTTCACTTATACTATCTTCCCATGCTGCAATCTGGCCATATGGATCATTATTGTAATATTCTAATGTTTCTGGATTTTTATCAAGATCAATATTACGTAACACATTTTTTAACTTTGACATGATAAATTTTAAATAGTTATTTTTATTATAATGTTCTCCATGAACTAGTATGATTTGCTACATTTTAAATAACGTTCATCCCTTAGGGACGCAAGTAGGGCAGAGCCTGAAGGAACGGGAAACAGCCCATTATGGAGTTTCCAATGACTACTACTCAAGCACGTGCGATTAAAAATGCACGCAAACAGTTTAATGTTGCCAAACAAGAATTAAATCGATTGCGGCTACGTGAAACATCTTATCGTGGTATTCCTACAATACTTGATAATGATAATATTCCCGAAATACATGGGAAATTTGTATATCGAGGACGTACATACACTAAATAATCCACATTTAGTACTGACCCTCACTTAACATTGGGGGTCTTATTTTATCTATTTATTCTGTATAATTATTTTGAAGTGGTAAGTAAATTTACCGCTAATATACTAGTTGCTTACAATCATGATTACAAAAATTCTAACTGGTTCAATAATTGCCTCAGCTTTCACTATGCCTGCTTTTTCTGGCGTATACGGAAATATCGAAACTAATGCTGCTTATACCGGCATTAATAATTTCAATTCCGCCATCACTGATATGCATTTAGGTGTAGAAGGAAATCTTACACCAAATGTCACAGGATATGTACAAGGTGGTCCCTCATTTGTTGCTATTGATGGAGCAGCTGACCTTGTAACTGAATACTCTGGTAAAGCAGGTCTTGGAGTCGATTTCACACAAAAACTTAATGCTTATGGAGAGTTTGCATTCCAAACTGATGCTCGTGACTTCAAAACTGATTTACCTATAGGACTAAAAGGAGGTATCAAATATAGTTTCTAATATTATACTTTTAATATGCCAGCATTAATCAAAGCAATTATCTTATTCCTTGCCATTGGCATATTTATTGTTTGGGGTATGGTTAATGCCTTCCCCAATCACACTGAATTATACCACCTATAGCCTCCTAACCGGAGGCTTTTTTCTTATTTTCAATCAATACTTAAGTATATAAATTTTCATATATATTTTTCATTTCAGGTCTATGCGCTTCTGCAGCACGTTTGTTATCGCCAATTTGACGTAATCGATCTTGTTGCATACTAATTCCTTGTGTATAGCCGCCTGTGCCTGGATTTAATGTCGTTGTATTCATAGGTGCATTAGCCGAGTAAGCCATATCTCCACGATGTTTTCTAACTCTACTTACAGCTTTAGCTCTATTAGCATATGCACCACTTTGGTTATAATCACTTTTGTCTTGATCACTTAAATAACGGCGATCAGTAGGTTTTGTTCTTACACCAAAAGTTCGCACAGCTAATATAACATATTATCTGTATCTATTATATATCCCTTGGCAGCTGGATATTCACACGTATCTACTTCCTTATTTGCTTCGAAGCAGATAACCCAATCCGAAAACTTATTTAATAATTCATCAGGCATTTCACATTGTAATTGTTCTACTGCTGCTATATGGTGTGGACTATCGTCAAATGCTTTAAAGAATTTTAATAATCGAATTTTTCGATAACGTTTAGAGTCCAATTTGTGCATTTAATTTCTGTATTGATTGAGCTACAGGCGTAAGTGTAGCTAATACTGTTTTTGACATATTAGTGTTAGTTTCAACAATTCGATCTTGACACGTTTTATCTACTAATTCTATATTCTGTTTTACAGTTTGAATTTCATCATACTGCTCATTGAGAGATTTTTTTAACCTTTTAAGATCACCTTTAAGTAATCCATATGCAAGTGCAGCGGTCAATATTGGCCCAACAATTACTTCAGTCATATTCACATAATTAACTAAATTGAGTCTAGCTAAATTTAATCAATCATAAGACTATCATCATCTAAATCCTCATTTTCAAACTCTGAATCCATAATATCTCCTGGCATTGTCTCATCAGACAAGCACAGGAATTCAATAAATGTATCTTCACTAATTATTTCTGGTAAACCTTTTTGAGATTCCTCAATTTTCATAACTATACCAGATTGTAATAGCGTATGTTGAACTCCATTTTTTTGCTCCATTCGTCTTTTAAGCAACCGCAAGGCAGTTTTTTCCAGATTTGGTCGGCTCATCCTGCCAATTTCGTAACGCGCCCTCGTCAACGCGAATCGTTGCTCGATTGTTAGATCCGGGACGTTGCTCATCTAATTGCTCCTCTATAAAACGTTTATTTGCAATCCATTCATCTATCAATTCTTTAGCTGTAATATTAAAAAAGGATTGCTGTTCAAACCATACTAGCCAATTTTCAGATCCTTTCGAATGGTTGCATTGCTGACAACAAGGTAATAAATTTGATCTTAAGGAATTGCCTCCACCATGGCATTTTGGTTTGATATGGTCTATTGTATCTGCTCTATTAGAGCGGCAATATGCACAAACACCACCCCAAGAATATTTAATTATTTCTCGGAATTTGCGTTTTGCAGAACCTTTAGAAAGGCACTCTAGGGTATAAAGAAGTTCTCCCCAGTCATTAGCAATCTGCATCAGTTGTTATTCGCAACTTATGTTCATACTACTGCATTATTGTCTCTAAGATTTATGACCTAGAAGATATTAATCTATCTAACTTTTCATCCATTTTTTCCATACTTCTTTCTAAACGTTGTAATATACCACTAAAATCTTTTTTAGATAAATAATCCTCTGCAACACGTAGTTCAAATGCATCAACTCTTTTTTCCATTTCAGTTATACGAGCATGTGTTCGTGAGGTAAGAATCGCACCACCAGTGAATAATGCTATAACGGCAGAAACAAGTGATTCAATCATTGTAATACAATAAACTATTCGGTTTTTTCTTCAGGCAATAGTGCTTCTTTAACAGCTTTTACTGCTAAATCATCTAATTTATTTTCTGTCTTTTCACTAAGGGCAGTTAATAAATCAACAATCAGCTGCTTTACTTTAGTAGATGTTAGAAACCCAAATAAAATTGGACGAATGACAGCAAAAATCATGTTACATGCACCACGCTACTCTTTATTCATTGTATCAATTCCCTTAACTAGACTATCTTCTTTATACTGAACAAGAAAATTGTTACTACCATATAAACACAGCGTATAAATAATCCTTAAATGCTTACTAAGACATTAAAAAGCGCCCTAGATCTTAATTAGACCATAACGGACGCTTCAATTAATACTTGGTAATTAAAAACTATTCATCAATAGGAAGCTGCTCAATAGCTTTTTTCTTAGTTTCTAAATCAAAATCTCCATAATAATCACCTATGACTGGATGTGCATGTCCCGTCAATTCTCTAATCATCGCCTCATTTATATTTGCTCTTCTTGCTCTCGTATGGAAACTGTGTCGTAACGAATGTGCCGCTTCTCTAGGCTCAAGATTACAGTTTATGCGGAATTGCGTGCTCCAGTGGTGCCTAACACGCTGTAATTGTGCATTTATCTTCAAATCGTCTAATACATCATATAGAGCAGAATGTATAGGAACTTTTCGTGCTGAATTAAGGGTTTTTAATGGTCTACGCTTAGTAGGTCTTATATTAAAATACCAGATTGCTCCATTCGTAACAATATCTTCCTTCTGTAATCCGGTAATCTCTCTAATCCGTGCACCGGTATACCATAGCGTTAAAAATAAAGGATCATGGTGATATAAAGAATAATCAGAATACTCGCGTTTTGGATACTTTTTCATCTTAGCTATTGATTTAAAATCACGAGCTAAGGACAATAATTTCCAGGGATTTTCTACTTCATGTCCTAATACTTCTTTAAACAATCCAGAATTATTACCATAATTCCAAATTGCTTTTAAGTGACGAATATAAGTTCTTCCAGAATTCAAAGTAAGCTTTACTTCAGAATTATCACTGTATTGATGATTTATATTTTGATTAAAATATTTTCGCGCCGTTAGTTTTGTAATACTAGTAACCTCTTGATCTTGTATTGGCTTACAAGCACTCCGCCGGCCCATTATTGTACTATATGCACATGGGTGTAGCTCGTTTACTTGCTCAAGGAGCTCTGAAACTTTCATAGAAGATGACATGCTATTGGGATATAAGCAACGCAAATGTATCTTAGCTTGTAAATCCCACAATTGTGTGATTCACTTGCTAAAGAAATTTCACTTTATTTTTTGTAAAGTGACATTTGCGTTGTCTATTCAAGCTACGGCTTACACAATTTGCTGTCAATACCTTTTTAAATAAGTTTTACTTATCAATGGGCTAAAGTTTTCTGCAATCATAGTGATTTGGATAAAGGATGCAAAACTGCCTAAGACGCTCCTTTTCATAAGCAGTTAGCGGTTCCTCTTTTGTACCATCAATCAGTATTGAAGGCTCAGGCTCCTTATCTGTAAGGGTCTTCCATAACCTTTTTAATAATCCCATAATCAACTAATATTCACATAACTTTTACCAAGTTCTGGCCCATGACTATATCCCCCAGCTGGTTTAGCAGGATACTTTTCAGGTCTTTTTGCACAACCCTGACCAGTATTTACATAAGGCTGAAGAGCTTGGCCGGCCATACGCATTTTAAATTCTAAAAAATCTTCATTTATATTTTAGCTAATGGTTCATTCTTCTTATTTGTTGAAGTAATTAACTCTTTTTTATTTTTTTCTTTTTTCTCTTCGATACGACTTACTCCATATGTTGCAAGCACAGTCGTAACAATGGATGAAATAAATGCTGCGTCTACATTCTTAGCATATCCAAAATAACCGGCTGTTAATATTGCTAATGCCCACGTGAGTACTCCGGCAGGTACAAAATTAACGACTAAACTTCTCATCCAATTAGGGGAATCGTTATCCATGGGTCAATGTAAATGTATAATTAAAATGTAAACGTAAGTGAAGTGAAATGAAACACTTACTACTATTATTACTAATTAGTGTTCCTGTTTATTCACAGTCAGTAACTCCTAATTTCACAACTGGGACGATGACCCAGACCGTTAATGCTACTCAAACCATTAACGAAACTATAGCTATAGAAAGATTTGGAGGAGATTTAAATGTTTGGAACGGAGATAATGTTAAAGCGGTAGATGCTAATGACGCATCAATTAATATTGCTGCTGCAACTGCGGAATTTCACGTTGTTGATACGTCATTACCATGGAGTTTAGAAACCACTTCACGAAGCGCCGGCATTGTAGAAACAGAAGATATTACAAGGACAATTGTTACAACTACTACTACAAATACGCTATCAGTATTTGCGCAATAATTTTACTAATTCCTTCTGCATCTGCTAATGAAGGAACTAGTGTTAGTGCTCAACCTCAAGCTGCTATTACTGGTTCAGTCGCTAATCAAGCAGTGCAAATCAACCAAGGAAGTTTAAGTACGCAATCTTTTGCACCTGGACACTTCTGTAATGGTGCTGTCTTAAGCTTTACACCTTATTATTTGTCAACAGAAAATTATGCTAGCTCATATTCTAATTCGAATAATTATGGAGCTCAAGTAAGCCTTTCAATGCCACTAGATGGTGGATCAGTTGAATTATGTAAAGCATTAGGGAAAACAAGACTTGAAAAAGCGCGTCTCGATTATGAAATTATTAGGATTAAAGAATGTATTAATATTTATAATAGTGGGTTTAAA
>CEQV01007677.1_pt1 | contig 14716 bp, 1 predicted proteins | sample 530971 | NCBI WGS metagenome assembly CEQV01 (sample SAMEA2621173, study PRJEB7988) | marine metagenome | biome: marine biome (ENVO:00000447); feature: deep chlorophyll maximum layer (ENVO:xxxxxxxx); material: "saline water (ENVO:00002010), including plankton (ENVO:xxxxxxxx)" | depth 100 m
CTAGACCAAACTGCATTAAATGCTCTTGAGGTTATGCATGATGAAGCTAGAGTTATTTCTAGTGCATTAAATGTAATTAATAGAACTGATAAACATTTAAAAGATTTTGGGACTGATGCTGGATACCAATCTGAGACTGCAAAAGATTTTCTTGAATCTGCTCACGCTGAAGCTGTCAGAGGATATACACTTGAAGATAAAAATGCTATAAGTAATGCTATTTCAAATTTAAATAGAGCTATCACAGAAGAAAGGTCTTACCATACAAGAAAAGCTCAAGGAATTAAACAAGACAAAACAGACGCTGAAAAAGGATACCAATCAAGAATAGATTCTATTACATCTAAAATATCAGAAGATTTTGGAACTGGAACAAAAAGTATTGATACAAAAGCAAAGTATGATAGCGATTATTTAGAAGGTGGAGATTTTGAATTAACTCAAAATCCTAAATCAATACTTAAAGGATTAAAATTAGATGATAGGCGTAATGTTTTAGAGAAAAAAGTATTAGCTGGTGAAGACCTTGCAAGACTTGTAAAATCAAGTGATTTACCAAGCGACAATGAAGAAGTTAATAAATTAGTAAATATAGCATTAAATGTAAATGAAGACACACTTGACAGAGCTAGAGCATTAGATGAGTTATTTGTAAATCATTTAAAAAATAAATCTACAGATTTAGATTTTGAAGGATTTGGAGATAAAGATTCATCAGCTCAAATATTATATAGCAGATGGTTAGAAGTGTATGGAATACTTCATGAAGCTGAATTTACATCAGCTGCTAAGTGGGGAGAAGACTTTGGTCAAAAGTATGTATCGGAATATGGTCACGGCACTGCAACAGACCCTCTCACTGGTGAACCTGTAATTAATTTAAATAAATAATGAAAAGCCGTGACCCAATAATAAGGATTTATGGCTGTAATACCTTTATATAAACCTTGGTGGATACATACCACTGACCCTTTATCTATAGACGAAGAACCTTCTAATATATACGCTGATGAGAACTTATTATCTTTAGATGACATAGGTTCTCAAATAAGTGAAGAAATGCCTAAATTATGGGATTTGGCTAGTAATTATGATGTAGCTAGAGCTAAAATAGTTACTGGTTCTGATGGGAAAGAACAGATTGACCCAGGCCCAGAATGGACAGATGAATATAAAGAGTTTTTAAAAGTCCCAGCTAACAAAGCAATGTATTTGCTAGATGAGTATAAGGGATTAGAGCACTTACGAGAACAATCTGCATTTCATAATCTTGATATTGGATTTATGGAAAAGGCTCAATATTCAGTTGGAGAAGCCTTTGAATCTGGTTTTAAAATAGGTTTACCCGGAGCTATAGCAGCTACTACTGAAGTAACTCAATACGCTTTAAAAGCATTAGGAAACTTATCTGATAATTTAGAAGCAGTCACAGAAGCTACGTTTGGAGACCCAGAAGTAACAAAAAAAAGAGCTGAAGGATTAGGTCATTGGCCATTTTCATCTTCAGATGAATTTGATTATTGGAAAAATCAATATAAAGATAAGCTTGATAGAGTTAAAAAAGAAAAAGCTAAAAAAACCCCAGACCAAGACACATTTCAATTCCTTGAAGATATAAATGAATGGGCTGAAAAAATAGCTATAAAAAATATAGTATCTCTACAAAAAAGAAGAGCAAAAGATTTAAGATTTCAAGCATGGCAAGAATATGCGGCTGGAAAACCAGTTAGTTGGTTAACAACTTTTAAATCTCCAGAATATTTTACAGATACCGCTCTTTCAATGGTTCCTTCAGTCGTTGTAATGGGAGCTACTATTGCTGGTGGTGCAATAGCTGGGGCTCCAGCTGCTGTTGGAACTGCTCTTGTAGGACATTTTCCACTTGAAGCGACTGGCTCATATATGGAAGCCTATGAATGGACAATGAATGAAACTGGTGATGAGGAATTAGCAAAAGCTAATGCCGCTTGGTCAACTGCAAGTTATTTAACATTTGTAGCGCTTACTGAAGGATGGGGAGGTATTAGATGGTTTAATAGAATAATACCTAATAATGTAAAGAAAGCTGTAAAAAATAAAGCATTTGGGACTGTTTATAAAGGAAATATAAATACACCTGCAACAGCAAGCGCTATTAGGGAAATGGCTGGCAAATGGAAGGCAGGTAAAGAAATTCCTTCTCATGTATACAATATTGTAAAAGACCCATTTTCTGAAGGGATGCAAGAATATATTCAATATGGTGGTAATATTTTAAGTGAAGCTGGATACAAAGGGGAAAGTCGCAATATAGTAGATATTTTAAGAATGGAACACCCATTGGTAGATGATGCCGAACTTCATGAATCTGTAGTTGGTGGTACATTATTTGGAGGTGGTGCTGGATTAGCTACATATACTGGTAACAAATTATTATGGAATCAATGGACTAATAAAGCAAATAGGATATTGAATAATGAATATGGAGTAGACACTGGTGTTCCTAATGCAGATTTAAGCGATGATGGATTATATAATGTACCAAAGATTGTAGGAGATGTAAAACCTACATTAGAAAATTACCTCAATGAATTATTGTATCCTAAAAGTGATGAAAGAGTTGTTGTAAGTAGGTCAGAAGCTGAGGGTACTCCTTTAGGTAAGTTAATGAATAGCCATAAAGGATATACTCATTCAGCTGTATCTGAAAAGATAGCAGAATCTATTGTCAAAATGGGAAGTGAAGAATGGGATAATCTTAGCCCTGATACTAAAAATTCAGTAAATGAACATTTAAAAGGCGCTTTGCAAAATATAACAGGTGGACAAGATATACTAGATGCGAAAATATTAGACAATAATGATAATATTGCTAAAGATATTTTAGATGGTAAAATAACATTTCAAAGCACTAGAGTAGGAACAAAAATAACATCAACTAGCAATAGAAAAATAAAGATAAAAGATAAAGGTTATGCTGATAGCATTATTAAGATGTATGAATCTGAAATATCTGCAAGTCTTGAAGGCAAGGAAATAACTCCATCTAATACAAGAAATTATTTAGCAAGAGAATATGGTATTGACTTAGACAAGGGATTAAAGAAGGAGATAACATCTTCAATACAAAAGCATGTTGAAGGTGAGATTTCTACACAAGTTCAAAAAGAAGCTGAGAAAGCAGCTGAAGAACAAATTGAACGAGAAATGGAGAAAGAAACTCTTAAAGCAATACAAAAGAAAGTAGGTATAAAAGAATATAAAGATAAGAAAAAAGAAGAAGGCGTATCTCCAAAAGTAGAAGGTCAACAAGCATTAGTAGTAGAAGGCAAACATAAAGGAAAGAGTGGTAAGATCATAGCTCATTCTATAAAACAAAAACTTGTTAAAATAGAATTGGAAGATGGAACAAGGATAGGCCCATTAAAAGAAAGTGATGTTGCATTACAAATGCCAACTAAAACTGCTGAGCCTAAAACAGAATGGCCAGAAGAGCATACAAGTTCGATAAAAAGAGTTATAGATGAAGTTGCTGACCCAAATTTAGAAATCCGACATGATGGAAAAGTATTAGTTAATGGTGAAGTAATAAGAACTTATTATTATCTAAAACAAAAACCTCCTAATGATTCAAAAGATACTGATTATGCTTTTGGTGATGATGTTGCTACATGGATAGCAAATAAGATAGCCAAGTACGGACTGAAATCATTAACACAAGCCGAAAATTATGTTTATGTAAAGATGGATGGAGGAGTATTTGATAAAGTATCGGACAAATTAACAGAAATTGATAAAAAACACAAAAAATTAATTGCTAAAGAAAAAACTCCTAAATGGTTGACACCAGAAATTCATGAAGCTCTTCGTGTTTATGGGATGAGTGACAAAGATATTAATTCCCTTACAAAAGAAGAAGCGGAAGGAATAGTGGGTGCAGATATAGTTGATGACCCTTCTAAAAAAGAAACTACTAAAAAGAAAAAGCCTACTGCTAAACAAGAATTAAAACAGAAAGTTAATAAAGTTTTAGATATTAAGAGTGAGTACGATGCTCTCACAAAATCTATTGAATTACAAAAAGCTGCAGGTGAATTATCCCCAGAAGATTCAAAGAAACTTGCTTCTTTAAAATCAAAATTAGCAACAGCCCATACTGATATTGATATCAGAGAAGAACTAAGTAAGCGTGGTGTACTAAAAGCGATAGAAAGAATAATTATTGAAGATGAAACACCTCAACAAAAGAAATTCCATAAGATTGGTGATGATTACGAAAAAGGTCAAAGGAAAGCTACTAAAGCTTTTATAGCAAAAGCTCTTAAAGAGGTAATGGGTAAACATGCCCCTGATATAAATAAAACATTAGTTAATGAAATAAAAGAAGACCCATCTGCTGTAGGAGCGTATGGAGCTGGAATGGTTGAATTCATATTAGGTAGGTCAACTCAACATACCGCTTATCACGAACCTATCCATTGGTTTATGAACAGAGTATTAGATGATAAAGATTATAGAGCTGTTATAAAACATTTTGCAGAACAAAAAGGAATAGATTTTTCTAAAGTTGAATCAACAGAAGAATATGAAAAATTACTTATGGGTGTCGATGAATCTGCTACAAGAGCTGCTGCTGATTGGTATATGGGTCAGAAGGACAGGACATTAACTGAAAAAATAATAGATATATTTAGAAGATTTTGGACAAAGATTAGAAAGTTCTTAAATATGCAAGTGACTTCTGAAGAAAATATACTTGATATATTTAGTAGAATTGGAAGGGACTTTACTATTAGAAACTTTAAAGACAGAATGACAGAGTATGAAATAGGAGTCGATGTTGAATTAGATGGATTAGAGCCAACTTTATTACCTGCTCAATCAGAAACATCTTATCAAGAAATGTTAGATAAATTTCATCCTATCCCAGTTTCTGAATACAGACCTAGGCAAAGAACATTAGCTAATCAATATCTTACATTGCATTCTCCTACTATGTCTGGTAATTACAATGCTATTCATACAAGTGAAGTCCCAGCTGCTGATTATAGTAAAATTTCATTACCATATGTATATGGATTTTCAAATATGATAGCTCAATTAAAAGGTGAAACAATATCTTTAGGTTCTCCATTTTCTACTAAAGGACTATCTCCATATGAATCAGCTGTTGTAGATAAATTTTATAAAAATGCTATTGATGCTGAATGGACTGAAGGTAAAAAATCAGTTGATAAAAATATGTTAATTACTCAGTATGAATCATACATTGAAAATGAATTTCCATTAAATGCTTATTCAGTTAGGCATCAATCTCGTAATATAGGTAAACATGGAAATGCTGTTCCTCAATTATTTAATTCTTTATTACCTCAATCGAATAATTCCAGTTTAGTAGCAAATGATTTTTATTCAGCTAGAATTATGTTTACAGATGAAAATTTTTATAATGGCATTCAGCATGAATTCCATTTAGACCCTACATCTACTGGTTTGCAATTAGGTAAAACAGAAAAAGCTAAATCAGCAATTGGAACATCTTCTAAAATAAATGGACTAGGTTGGTATATATATGTAGAGCCAAGAATAAAAGGTGTAAAACAATTAGAAGGAATGTCTCTTATTTATGAGATTCAACAAGACATTAATGATGTTATAGATAAAATGGACAATGTTGGGGATGTTAAGCATGGATTATTACCAGACCTTGCATCTAATGTAGAATCAGGTCACATGACAGTGCAAGAAGCAGCTGAAATGGAAATTGCTTATAAAGCTCGTATTTTTCTTCAAAAAAGAATGGATATGGAAGCTATAATGAGAGGACATGTAGAAGTTGTTAATACATATGTTAACAAATCTGTATATATAGGTGGCATGATAACTCAGCCACATACAGGTAAATTCTCATTAAATACAATTAAAGATGTAACCTATCAATCTTTTAGAAAACTAGTAAAAGATAGAATATTAGATTTACGAGAAAAAATAAATCATGATATAAAACAAGGCATAGTCCATAGATTAATGCAAAAAATTGAATATGCGGATATATCTAGTTGGAATAATTTTATTAAAAAAGTTCCATTAGAAGGTGAATATGATTACGATGTCTATAAAAAATATTTAGATAAATATACAAGCTCTCTTCTTTTGCTTGATGTTGAACCTGTAAGAGGTGAACCTGAAAAACCTTTGAAGGAATTTCCAGTTTATTATTCAAGTGAAATGGGAGGGCAACGATTTTACATTGGGCGAGAATCAGGTGATTTATTAGGGGTTCAAAGTATTTCAAAAATATTAAATGCTCTTAAATTAGATAAAGAATCTAAAAAATACGTTTTATCTGAATTAAAAAAATATGAAAATAAATTTCCAAATGTAGTAGCATCTGAAAAGAAAGGAACATTAGATATAGAAGATGGAAAGGGAGTTGTTGATAAAGGATATTATTTAAAGTCTCCCGGTCTTGAGCTTATGCTTAGAGAATCTTTAATGGATATGGTGAAAGTAAATTCGGTTTTTATAGAAAACGTATTGCCTAGCGTTATTAAAAGCAGAATCTTCGATATAGAGGAGGCCTATTGGCAAATACCGGGTAAAACTTTTATTAAGAAAGATTATTCTCATATCCCCTCTCCCGGTAGGAAAGAGAGTCCTTTTTCTGCTAAAGAAACAAAAAATGCAATAACTAAATATATCAATAGTTATTTTTCAAAACAAATAAGAGATAGAAAGCATTTTAGACGAAATAAAGAAGCTTCTTATAAGAAACTTAGAAGCGCATTAAGATTATTAAGCATGCAATTGGATAGAGATTGGACAAATGATATTTCAGGTCAAAATAAAGTTATAGCGTTAGCTCAAAGATATGTAGATAGATACAATAGACAAATTGATGGATTAAAAAAGAATCTTCAAAATAAAGCAGACCTTTATGTAGAAGATTATCAATGGCTAAAATCATCTATTGCTGAAGGGGATTTACAAAAGACTGAACAATTAAGACTTGAACAAAAAAAGTTTAAAGAAAAAGCAATACATCATAGTATTCTACATGCTCATTCAAGAGGTAATAGAATATGGGCTTTAGCTGGAGCTGAAGCAACTTTAAGAGTAGAAGGAGATGTATCTTCTGCTATGTTATATTTAACTGATTGGGAATTGAACGACCCTGATAGAGCAAAAACATATGAAGAATGGAAAATTAAAAGCTTAGGACAAAGAAGACCTCAGAATATGGTTTTTGTAGATAGAGAATTTGGATTACAAATTGGAAATCATTTAAAAAGTGATGAACAATTAGATGAAGGTCTTTCTAAATTAGGCCCTGGGGATGATATTTTTCGAACTGGTAACATTACTGTAAAGAAAGATTCTATTGCAGAAGTAGACGAAGATGGAAATCCTATACCTGGAAAATACAAGACAGTTTGGTACGCTGCTAAAGGTAAATATACACCAAATTGGGATAATCAGATTGAAATAACATATGAAGAAGCCAGAGAATTATATAGAGATGCTCCAAAAACAGGTGTTGTATGGAGAATTGCTAAGAATGTATTAAGAAAACTTGGGTTAAAACCAGAATGGAAAAAATACTCAGCTCTTGAAGGCCCTGTTGTTATTGTACAATTACCAGATAATGAATTAGAAATTGCACCTGTAAAAAGATTTCATAGAATAGAAGAAGAAACTGAATTTGAAAGAACAGAATCAAAGTCTGAAGAATTATCAAGAAAAACTGGAGTCAAGGACAAATCAACAGTTGTAAAGAATACAATATTAGATGATGCTTCAAATCTATCTAGGGCTATGGAAAAGTTTAATGTACCTGAAAAAATTAAAGATTTGTTTAGTTTGTCATTTAATAAAGCAAGGGATAAGTATGGGATAGAAGTGGCTGATTATGTACCTATAATGGGAAGGTCTTTAAGAGTTATTCCAAATAGAGAAACAAGAGATATGGTTAAGAATCTGTTATCTGAATGGGCAGTTAGTATTGACCCTGATGTTGGGATAAAGATGAGAAGTGATAATCAATCTATGAAACTCATGGAATTGATGGGATTAAGAGGTAGGAAAGAAAAAAGAATTAAAAGGCAAATAGCTGATTTAGATGTAGTAGAAAATATCGAAAGAACTTTAGCTGGTCAAGGAGCTGAAGATAGTCATGGTTTAGTTCGTGAAGGTCTTCATGTATCAGATGTTACCGACATGGAAGAATTAGAGAATAACTCTGAAGTTCAAGTATATAATTTTGCTGATGATAGGTTCTTTAAATTCTTAGAATCTACAACATCAATGGGTTATTTATCTCCAGAAGAAACAGCAGAGTTAATGTCTCAAGTAACTATAAATGATTTTGCTGGGTTTACATCATTTCTTTCTGATACTTACAATTGGGAACCAGTTGAAACTGCTGATAATAACATGGTAAAGAGTTTTTGGTTAAGAAATCAACCAATAAATAGACAATTAGCTTATGGTAAACCTAGTTGGTGGTATGCTAATATGACATTTGATGGTAAAGTTTTATCCAATAAACAAGATAAAAGATTAGTTCCTAAAGTTGGTGGCCATCCTAAGTATGGAAAAGACATTAGAAACAATAAAGACCTAGCAAGAACAATGGGTGTATCATTTTTAGATTGGGATAATATATCATATGAATGGGGTTCTGGAGGTGATATAACATATTCCACTCTTTATTTAAAAGACATGGTTGACGTTCATAAGGGAGAAGATAAGGGAGGTTTTTATTCTACTCAATCTTATGTTGTAATTGATGGAATATTAATAAGAACTATTGATAGAAAACTTGCTCAATATGCAGATGATGAAATAGGGGATGGACTAGCAAGGACAATAGTTATAGTTAACGCAGGTGGTAATCGACCTTCTTTCTTAATAGCAAAAGCAAGTGAAGATATAATGGACATAGCATCTGAAGTTGATTCTATTGTAGAGTACCTTGATTATGAGGTTAGTATAGGAAATATGACAGAGGCTAATAAAAAAGAATTATTGATGTCAATGGCAAATGAATCACAAAAATCTCCATTAAATAAACATGTTGAGGCTCAACACATTCTACAATATGAAGTAATGAAAAGAGCTAGAGGTAGAAATTACTTAATAAGAAATCCAGATGTATCTCACCATAGCAGAAGATTTGGAATAGATGATGGACAAGGAATTGTTGCTTTGGGAACAGGTGATTATACAATTAAGATAATTGACCAATCGAAGGCTTTTGTATCAAAAGGAGCCCCTGGCCTTACTGGTTCATCTAAAAAGATACCTATGACAGATTATATAGCAGGATTACCAGATAAATATCATGGTGATGGAGCATTGTGGGTAGAATCGGAGTATTTAGATAAAACTGCATATTCTGTAGGTAGAGTTCCAGCAGGGCCAAATTCGTCTAAATTAAGGGAAATTAAAACAAGAATAAGATTTATAAGTAAAAATGATGAGTTTGGTCGCAAGCATTATAAACAAGAGATTATCCCCGGTGAAGCAAGGGATTTGGCTACAGAAGAACAAATTGAAGGAACACATTACTTAGCTTTAAAACATAATGAATTTGTTGTAGAAGAGGATATTTACATTACAGATGAGAACGATAATGTTATAGCATACACTGTTAATGTAGATGGAAACATAAGAATATATGACGGTGAAGAAAATAGAATGACAATGTTTGGTACTCTTGATGAAGCTAAAGAACCAGATGGAGGTAGTGGTTTATTTAAACTTGATGGTAGAATCTCAACTGATATATTAACATTACCAGAAGATTCAAGACGAATAGTTAAAGTTCCTAAACAACAAGGACATAATAGTGCAGCATTTCCTTGGATGTGGATGTCTCATTTATATGATTCATCATTTGATGGTTTAAGAAATGCTTTATTAACGAGGATGTTAAATGTTGCTAGAGGAAATATGAACGCATTGTTTTCAGCAAGAAATAATCCTCAAATAATGAGAGCCTTGATGGGCCAATTCAAATCTGATGGACTTACTATTATGAGTGAAGTAGACAGATTGATTGAACCTAAGCCTGGCCAAATGTTGCAAGATGGATTTATGTTCCCTCATATTATTACTGGTATTATAGACCCTGTAAAGAATAGAATTATAAAAGAAAATTCATATGGTGGCAGAAGGAGAGGATTTGGAACTTTTCCAACTATCAAAGCAGATTTATCAAGGACAATTGTAAAGAAAGAAGATGGGGTTGTTGTTAGCGCAGATGACTTGACAATGTTAAGATTCTTAAAAGACTTCTTAAATGTAGAAGGATTTGGTAATGAACTTGTAGAAAATATCAATGAAGCTTTAAGGACTAGAAAAGAATATTTAATGGCTGGTAGATGGCCTGTATATACATTAAGCTCTATGTATCTTGCAAGGATTGAGAAAGTAATGCCAAGAGGTCATGGAGCTGTAGTATGGTTTCATCCAGAATCAGCATTAGGAAAATTACAAGCTGATAATGATGGAGATACTGGTTTCTTACTAGCTCCTTATTTTGGTCAGAATTATATGGATAGGACTATTGTTAATCAATTCAATAATAAATCTACAAAAAATGAATTAGATAAACGTCAAAGTTTTGTAAGACTAGAATACTTTAAAAGACCTAAGACCGAATTTAAAATGACATCTAAAAAAGATATGTATATTGTAGCTGGTAAGCTTGGTAGAGGAATCAATGCTCAAGGTATGATGATGAACGCAGTAACATTTCTTGAAGATATGTATTATAAGAATTTAAAAATGGATATTGGTGGTCAATCTATAGTTGTTAGAAATCCAGACCAAGAATCAATCGTGATGACATATGCTCCTTTACTTGATAATGTTACGCAAGAAATGTTAAACGATGCAAATATGGGTACATTAGTTAATAAAGATGGAGAAGTTTGGGAATCTGGTGATAAGTATTTAAAAACAACACCACTAAAACAATTATATAATTTACTTCAAGCAGCTGTGGACAATCCAAAAGAGTATCTATTAGCTGATTGGGGTTTTGCAGGGTGGAAATGGTTGATACCCCGTATCTTCATACAAGACAATGGTTCACCAGTTGGTTCCAAGCAAGCTGGTTCAATAGCATCTCTAGTCCGAAAAGAATTAATGCTTACTGTTGTTAGACGTGGTCAATCTATATCTGATGGAAGGAATCAAGACATTGATGGAATGTTTGAATCAAGTAAAGAAATATATGAATTGAATCAAATGAGTGGAGTTGAAAGAGGTAAGATAATAAAAGAAAAAGCGAATAATAGAAGAACAAGATATGGAGATAAGAGCAAATTAGCAAATAGAACATCTGAAATTGAAAAAGTAACATTTAATAATAAACTATTACCATTAGAAAAATTAATTGCGATACCACATGAATCATTAATTCAATACCAACAATCAAATCCATTTGATAAAGTACATGGAAATCCTTTTGGTTATCATCCAAATAGAATACAAAGAGCAATTATGCACACACAACAAGATATGTATACATTGCAAAGAGAAACTGAAAGATGGTATCCAGAGACAAAGGAATTTGAAAAAGATAAACAAGTTGGCAGAAGACTGGTTAATGAAATGACCCGTGAGTTCTATAAAATAATGATGCAACAAAGAATGTACAATGATTCAACTAAAAGTAGAATAACATCTGCTGGTTATCCATATCAAGAAAAAATAAATGAATTTATTGAAAAATGGCTTAATAAAGGTGATAAGAAAAAAGGATTACCAGCTTGGAAAGACCTAACGGAAGAACAACAAGGATATGCTACACTTAGATTCCTTAGAGGTGTATTAACATTCTCATCTGAAACTCATAAAAAAGTTGGAGCAAAAGAAAAGAGATTGCAAAATGCTATAATAGATTTAAAAGCAAAAGCAGCTGAAGAAACAGATTTAAGTAAAGTAGAAGCAATCGAGAATAAAATACAAAGCTTGGAAAATCAATTACATAATGTTTATACACCTAAAACATATCAAAATATATCAAGACCTCGTGATATTGAAAAAATGTTACCAATGCCATTAATGCACCCAGATGTATGGACATCATTTGCTAATCTATTTGGCCCGAATTTAAGAAGAGCTTCAAGTAAAAGAATCAGTTTAAAATCTGATGCTAGATATGAAGATAGAAAGAGAAGAGTTGTTGAAGAAATAATTAAGGAATGTGGATAATGAGTTATTGTGATGACAAAAAATTAGCAATTGAATTATCTGAAGAAGCAAGAAAAGAACTTGAGGTAAACCTTGAAAATGGAATTGCTAATATAATTGAATTTCCACATGACAATACACCATCTTTAAAAAATCAACATAAAGAAGCTAAGAAGGTTGGTGAAAAGAAAAGCTTACTTGAGGATATAAAACAAGAAAAAGCAAGGTATAAGGCTCATGTAGAATTATTTAATCATTTAATGAAGAATAGCCTTGATTATTTATATAGTACAAATGCATTTATACTTCCTAATGATTATGTAAATAATAGATTGGATTTTATACAAGGAGTGTTTCAAGAAGCATATGCTACATCATCATTTTCAAGAAGAGACAAAGGGATAGAAAAATCTGGTCTTAATAATAGAGAGCAATGGGATGCTGGCAAAATAAGATATATACTTAAAAAAGTAAAATATTGGGAAAGAAGAGCTGCTTCAGATAAAGAATTAACTCCATATGAAAATACAATTAAGATGCCGCTTCTTGTAGCATCTTCAATTGACCCTACTGGAACAGTTAGAAAGTTGGTCAAGATGTCGACTTCTCTTCTTGATTCTTATTTGCAAACTGGGTATTCTTGGAAATATAGCATTACTGACCCAATAACAAAACAAAAAGCTAGATTGTCATTGCAGGCTATAGATGAAAAAATAAGTGGAATTGGAGCTAGAGGCGATGTTCCAAATATGTCAGAACATCAAAAATCTGTAGCAGCTGCTCAATTATCTGAAGAATTATTACACGATGAAGTAAGAAATATTGTACCAAGAGACATTCCAACAGACCCAGCTAAATTTATTAAATGGAGAAATTCTTGGGCTGGAAAACAATTTTTTGAAATGATAAAGTTTGAATCTGAAAGACATGAAATAGGTGATGCTGATTCAAGATATGTTATGATACCATTACATAGTAATAAAACTGGAGCTAAACTTTTATCAAAACATAGAAAATCTCAAGTAGATGAAGGTCAAAGAGATGTTGAACCCGGTGAATATGAGAACGCTTTCTTAGTTTATAGAATACCAGATAATATAGGAGGTTTCTTTTCTGCTATAAAAACAAACAAGCTAATAACAAAAGAATCGTTAGAAGAACATTTACTACCTACAGAATTAGAAGAAGGATTCTTTACGGCTGAAGAACACAGGGTATATAAACATGAAACAATCCCCGGTACAATGCAACCTAAGCGTAAATATGCAGATTGGAGACGTGGTGTAAAATTTCACGAAAAGATATATGAACCACCAAGTGGTTGGATGCCTGAAATGTGGGAATCTATCGAAATGCAACGTGAATGGAATGAACTTTTTTATCAAAAGATTCTAAAGAAAGACCATTTGGAAGTTATGCAAGAAATAGATTCTTATTTAAGGGATATAAAACCTGCTTTGCTTAACAGTGGATGGGATATAGATGATATACAAGAGATAATAAATAAAGTTTTAGATATTGGAGGATTAACTTTCAATATTGTTCAAGACAAACAAGGTAATTTTATATCTTCTAATTCTTTTGTTAGAAAAGCATCTAGATGGAGTTATGGTCATGTAAAATTTGACCAAATTGTATATTTACAAATGGTAGAAGAAGCTTTAGATGTCGTGCAATCTTCATATTTACCAGAAATAGAAGCTCAATTAGCTACAGATAGATACATACTTAATAGCGAAGAATCTAGCAATGCTGAAAAGGTTGAATCAGTAGAAAGAATATCAGAGTTTGAAGACAAAAAGAAATATTATGAAGAGATGGTTATTAATCTTGAGAAAAAATTGTACGGAGATACTGAAACTACTAATGATAAAAGAGACATGGTTCTTGTCAATAGAATTTTAGCAACAAAAGGAAGAACTTTATTCACAGACCATAAAAGAAGAAGAAAAGACAGAAGTGTACATTCAGAAAATGTTGACCAATCTACAAGAGCTAATGAATTATCAAGATTAAAATTACAACTTATAAAAACTGTTCTTGCCTTTAAAGACAATCCATCTCTTGCTAATTATTTAGTTGACCAAATAAAAGTTGCAGCTGGAGACGCTGATATTGAAGCTGGATTTATGAACCTCAATTATAGCGATGAAAAAGTTGCTGAAATGTTTGGTGAAAATGTTACAGCTGAAACAGTTAGAGATAGAGGTATGTTTATAAGGGCAATAAAAACTGCTTTTAATTTAGGAGCTGGAACAACTCTAACAAATAATTTTCAAAGAAAAAATGGAGTCATTAACTATGGATGGGAACCTGTTCTTGGTTCTATGAACGCAATGACATTGAAAAAAGGTGATGAAAATTTTACTTATGAGGAATTAAGGCAACAAGTAGAAGAAACTGGTGTATTGAATCCGGGTAATGCTTTTATTGATATGCTTACTTTAGGTATGGATTTAGGGCAAGGAAATACAACCGATATAAAAGAAGCTTTACTTCCATTAAGAGATTTAGCTTTATTATGGAAAGCAAC
>CEQV01003077.1_pt1 | contig 14690 bp, 32 predicted proteins | sample 530971 | NCBI WGS metagenome assembly CEQV01 (sample SAMEA2621173, study PRJEB7988) | marine metagenome | biome: marine biome (ENVO:00000447); feature: deep chlorophyll maximum layer (ENVO:xxxxxxxx); material: "saline water (ENVO:00002010), including plankton (ENVO:xxxxxxxx)" | depth 100 m
TGTTGCGAGTTTTTCTTCTGCTGCTGCTAGTTGTTCTATAAGACCATCAACTGTATCTACTATAGATGGATGATCTGCTACGCCTACTGAAGATGTAAAGTAATTATTAATATCTACTTTATATTTTTTAATCTCGTATTTATATTTTAATTCAAGAGCTTCTTTTATTTTATTCATTTAAATATTCCTTGTATTTTTCTTGTAACCAATAATTGTATTTTTCACAGTAGACAGGAAAAGACATACGATCAGATAAAATAGTATTATTTTCATCACGATGGTCTAACCACATTCTAACACAGAAACTATGAAAGGTGCTATTCACCTTCCTCTACCATTGACGCTTTTATATTGTAGTAAGAAGTAAAGTTAATATCATAAGGACTAAAATTATTAAAAGGTGTTTCCCAATCTAAAACTGACTTCATTAATTCATCATAAGAAACAAATTGTTTTGCCTCACTTATATAATACTTTGCATCCTTAACACTCATAGCATTCCCCCTAGTTTATTATTTATTTCCCATAGTAAATATATTACTATGCCTAAACCTACAGCTAATATTGTATGATACCAAATCCATCTAACTTTATATATTCTTAGCTCTAGCCTTCGTTCATCGTCAGCTAGTTTATAATAGTCTAGCATGTCTTTAATCCGTTTTATTAAATCAAATATATTATCTTTCATCTTTAGCTATAACACTCACATAACATTCTTGAACCTATCTGCTTACATATTTTTACTTGTTCATAACATTTAACATGTTCAGGTGACATGTAATCCCATTTACTTGGTTTGTAATTTTCTACAGCGCAACTAGTAAATAATAATGCAAACACTAATAACTTAACTTTCATATTTCACCATTTATTAATTATGTTAGCTATAATAAAAAAGCAAGTTACAAAATTAACTACAACAATAAAGGTTCTTAAAATTGCTATAGCATCATCATGCTCTACTGTTTTATCGTCACTAAAACTTCCTATGGTGTATTTCCATATTGTCCAAGCTTTACCCTTCACAACTAAGACACTCCACATCTTCTAAGTTTATTCTAGGTATTTTTAAATTAACATTTTCTGTAGATCTAGCAGCATCTGACCTCAAGTAATATAAAGACTTGAGCTTAGTAGCTCCAGCCCAATGTACGCTATTAACATAATCAAGATAAAGATCATGGACTTCTTGCGCTTCCGAAGCCTTTGGAGGACTAAAGAAAAGATTGACACTTTGACTTTGACAGATGTATTGTTGTCGTTGGTAGGCATGTTCTATCACCCATATCTGATTTATTTCTGGAGCAGTTTTAAATATTTCCTTTTCTTCTTCAGATAGTTCATCAATATGTTGAACAGAGCCTTCATGAGCAGCAATATCTTTCCAAGTTTTTTCATTATTTATTCCTTTTTCCTCCAGAATTTCTTCAAGATATTTGTTTTTAACCTTGTAAGATCCTGTGAGAGTTTTGTGTGTATATAGATTGGCCCTTGAAGGCTCAATCGAAGGAGAAGTTCCAGCGCATATAATACTGCTGCTGGCGTTAGGAGCAATAGCAAGAAGACATGAATGCCTAAGACCACTACCAGCCATGTCAGGAGATTCTCCACGTTCTTCAGCCAAATATCTAGAAGCCTTTTCAGCTTGTTCTTTGATGTGCTTGAATGATCTGTTATTGAAACTACTGGCGTACATTCCCTCAAAGGGTAATCTAGAACGCTGTAGGTAAGAATGAAAGCCCATTGCACCAAGGCCGATTGCCCTTTCTCTATATGCACTATAAGCGGCTTTCGCAAAGCCTGTTTTATCTTGTTTAACATGAGGCATAAACTCCTGTAAAGTTAACGCTGCTGTTTCTGGCTCTTGTTCTACAGCGTTGTCTATAAAATGTTGTAATATATTATCAAGCATAGTAACTAGATCAGGAATAAAACTATAGTCATCTTTCCAAGCATCAAAATATTCTAAGTTAACACTAGACAAACAGCAAACGGCTGTTCGTTCTTCATCTGTAGGTAACGTAATTTCAGAACATAAATTGCTTTGACATATTTTTAACCCCATATCTTTTTGTTGTTGAGGCATTTCCTCATTACACCTATCTAGATTTACTATGTACGGTTCACCTGTCTCTGCTCTAGTGTGTATTAGTTGGAACCACAAATCTCGTGCGGAAACAATCCTGGTTGCAAGATTGGACTTAGGGTCAACGAGTCTCCAATCGTCATCATTACGAACAGCAGACAAGAATTTGTCATTAATGGATACGCCATTATGCAGATTAAGGCACTTACGGTTAAGATCACCGCCAGTTGTTTTACGCATGTTGATGAACTCTTCAATTTCTGGGTGAGATATATCCATATATGCTGCATAAGAACCCCTCCTTGTGACTCCTTGATTAAAAGCTAACATCTGACTGTCTACGACATGCATGAATGGTATGCTGCCAGTAGACTCAGAGCCGTTACTAGTAGATACACCATTACTGCGAACGCTCCCCCAATAGCCACCGATACCTCCACCTGTGCTTGCCAGCCATATGTTCTCATCATAATGATCAGAAAGACCACGCCTTGAGTCAGGAACATAATTAAGAAAGCAAGAGATAGGTAGACCACGCTTGGTTCCTCCGTTAGATAAGATAGGAGTGCTAAACATGAACCAATTATCGCTTGAGTAATTATATAGTCGCTGTGCAAGATCGAAATCAGTATGTCCTTTATAAGTTGCACTAAATACAGAGGCCCTTGCAAAAGCTTCTTGAGCATGACTTTCATCCTCCCATAAATATCTATCTTTTAAAGTTTCTTTAGAGAACTCGTTTAGGTTATCTTCTTTATTGTAATCAATCTGAATCCCCAAGTAATCCACTGTTCCAGTTTTTAATATCATCTAACCCTTCCTCTTCTCTTAATTGCGACTTTCTATAATTTTTAGTTTTAGTTTTATTTTTTGAATCTTTTCTCTTATTAAATTTTTTAGTTCTTTCAGCTTTTCTGTCCCAAGTCATCCTCATTCTCCGTCCAGTATTCTAAAAGTTTTGTTTCATACCAAGCTGCCTTACGTTGATCGTCAATGGGAGATCCTTTGTATCGCATTCTCCATCTGTATTTTAAAGAATTACCACGTAAGTAACCTACAAATTCATCAGCAGTTAACATAGCCTCTATAGCTTCTATGCATTCTACTGCACCTTGATTATAGTGTTCTGGATTATTTATGTTATCTACCATAGCACTATTAATAAGTTTAGAATAAGTTTTACCAAGAGTAGATGGGCCTTTCCTTAAAGGCTCTTCTTCTTCAATCCTTCTAGCATTCATCTCATCCCACTCTTGAGGTGTTGCGTCATCTATACTCATTGCATCTCCAAATTAATTTTATCATTACGTTTTTTAAAGTCTTCAGATTCTTTAGCCTCTGTATCAATCCAATCATCAGGTATTGATTCTTCACTAAACCATCTAAATCCATTTGTTCCTGCCCACTCAGCATGGGATCTTTTAGTACCATCTTTTCTACGTTTAGCTCCAGGCATAGGAGCAGAAGGATTAGCAAAAAGAAATACTAGTTCCATGTTTTTAGGTAAGTGTTTTTTAACCCAGATGTATTTATTATATTCTTGAAAGTCCCAGAACCTACCTTTAGATTCTAACAATATAGTCTTTCTTCCTATCTGTCTAACAAAGTCAGGTTCGTAAGTGTGTTCTATTACGTAGGATATTTTGTCTCCATGATGATACCAATCTTTTAATATTGATTCATGTAACACAGCTTCCCATATAGAGTCGTACTTATGATTGTTAGGGGCTACAATCTTTTTAGGTCTAGGTACTCTTGGTTTTCGCTTACCACTAACAGCTTTTTTCTTAGTACTAATTGTATCGCTCTCTTGTGCTATTAACAAAATCTTCTAGGTCTTTGACTGTAATAGATTCTATATCTTTACCTAGATTGTAAAGTTTCTTGATACATTTCCTTGCCCATTTAAGAGTGTAAAAGCTCAGTCGTATTTGACCATAGGCGTAGAAATGTTTTGCACTAGGTAGTAACTGTTTTATATTCTTAATAGAAACCTTTTCCTGTTCTTCTTCAGGTACTTGAGTCTTTACCCATTCTATTAAAATATTTTCAGAGTGTCTGTTTATTCTTTTCATTATCTTAGTATTCATGTTAGCTCTAATACCTTGGGTTGTGATGCTACTCTGGTGAAATACTTCAAGCCATGAGCGTACTTAAACACTCTTAGACCATGACCGTTATTAGCATCAGACCAGCATTCGTTTTTGAATGAGCAGTATACACAGGAGGGAGGTAAAATTTCATTACCTTTTTTACCTTCAGGTATAGGAGTATAACATTTCTCTGGAGGTGTGTCAAGATCTAAAGCTTGTTTTAAGTTATTTATTTTATTAACTGGATTAGGTTTTGATAATTTACCAGGCCTAAATAAAGCAAGTTCACCTGACTCTTTATTGATAGCTAAGAAGCCACCGTCAGATGTACCTTCAGCCGCTTCATAACCTGCAAGCTGTGCCATGTATCCGAAGGTATCGTTCTGAGCTAGAGTCCCTTCAGAGAACTTCTTGAACGCAAAGTTAGATGCAGTTTTTATATCAATAACTTCACCATTTATTTTACAGTCCATATGCCCCTTGATACCGTCAACCTCTACTTCTTTCTGCTCATCAGTTACTTTATGTCCTGAAGCTTTTACTAGTAAGAGTAGTAGCTCCTCTAGTAGATGACCATAAAGAAATTTTATTCTGGTTATCGCATTAAGTTTAACAGTATCTTCTTGCCTAGCTTCGTACCACAACTGCCTAGCAGGTCTACCAATATTACTTATACGTAATCCTTTACGTTGTTTCTTAGGCTGTGACCATTGAAGAACCGCATCCTGTAGATTACTTGCGAAGTCTTCTATAAGATTAGGATCTATCTCCTCTTCTCTTTCAATGAAGTCGTAAATATCCTCTACTAAATAATCTAAGTCTTTCATTTTCTATGCCCCACAAATCTGCATTTTCTAGTTTCGGAATTGTAATGTAGGTACTGTACTCCTAGTTTCTTTTGAGTCATTGTCTTAGCAGATAGTCTCCCATCTTTATAAGACTTTACATCAATTAAAATAATTTCACCGTTAGGTTTCATAGCAACAATATCTACAGGCCCTGTGCAGCCTGAGTTCTTAAAGACATGATAGCCCTTGTCCCATAACCAAGTTATTGCATAGTGTTCTGCCATGTCACCAACTCTATTAGGTTCATGTTTAGGTTTCATACAAGCTCCTTTTAATTTTTTAAGTACTCAGTAACGAAATGTTCTATGCCGCCAGATTTATAAGTTGTTTTAGGCTCATCTTCTTTAGAATAAGGAGTCCATAATCCTTTCTCAATTACATATTTATATTTTCTATCTGCATCATTGTACACATATATCTCATTAGGATTATCAGCTTGTGTAAACTTTATGTTTTCTTTATTTAAAAAAGAACTAACGCTATCTAATGTTTCTTTTATTTTAGGTAGAGCAGGATAAAAAAATCTATTTACAAAATCAGCAATGCCTTTTGATCGAAAGTGTTTATAAGGGTATCCACTACTAGAGTATGCAGCCCATCTACCAGTAGTGTAATAGTATGAATATGCTTTTTTATTTTCTTTGTAAACCCATAACATACTTCCACCTTCTTTTAGTTCGTACTCTATTCCTTTAGAATCTAAGTACTCCATGCAATATTCAGCAGACTGTTCTGTTTTATGTTTAAAAGACCAGTTGTATTTTTCATCAGTAGGTTTCTGATCAGTTGTTTTTGACATTACCATTTTTCATATTCTCCTAGTTCTGAAACCCAAATATTGTTATGGAAGTATACCCATCTTATCCCATCCTGTATTCTCCAAGATATTGGGCCATAATCATATGCTAAAAATATTTCATCTGCTTCATCATCAGCGAGTCTAAACCAAGCTTCTAAATTGTCATCCATTTCTGGCATCAGTGTGTCTCTGCCCAATTACTTCCGACATTATATTCTCCATCAAGAGGACAATTCAAATTAAAGTATTCACCAGCTTCTCTAATAGCTTTAACACCTAGCATACCTACTTCATCAGCTAGGCTACTCTCCACTTCTACCTGCCATTCATCGTGTACATTACAGACAAAGTGTGCGTCCATGTCTTCGATGTACTCATTGAATATCACAAGAGCTTTCTTCATAACGATAGCCCCTGCTCCCTGTAGTAAAGTGTTAAGCGCAGAATGTTCAGACCTAACAAAGAGTTTCCTACCGTCTAACCCTTTGAGGTAGCCTCTTGAAGCTGCTCTTGATACTTTGTTTTTAAGATCTGTAAATGATGGTAGATTATCGAAGAATGATTTTCTAAGTCTACTACCAACTTCTCTACCGCCTCCAGAAACAGTTCCAAGCTTTTCATCTCCTGCTCCGTATAAGAGGGCATAGATGAAAGTCTTAGCCTGAGATCTTGATTCAAGTCCTGCAAGCTTTTGATTAGTTGTGTGAATGTCACCGTTGATGATTTCATTTGTATACTCCTTGTCTTCCATGTAATGTGCAAGCATCCTTAGCTCTAGGCCACTAGCATCTATACCTACAAGGCTGTATCCATTAGGAACAGACCAACACCTACGGCACTCAGCACCGTATGGAGAACTTAAACTAGGAACCTGTGCCATGTTAGGTTCACGATGAGTCATGCGTCCTGTGATAGTACCATTAGGTATTACAAAGCCATGAACCCTAGAGTCATCTTTGATTGCCTCAAGCCAGGATTTTATCTGTGCTTCTCTCTTCTGGTACATCAAGAAGTCTTTGATAAGTTCTGCTTGTGGTATGTCAGTTATTTGAGATAAGGTCTTCTCGTTTACAACTGGCCTACCATTCACAGTAAACTCTTCAGGCTTCCAACCAAACTCTAAAAGATATTCTCCTATCTGTTTACGTGATCCAATGTTGAAGTCCACAACAGTAGACCTTGTAGTTTTAAAGTTGCAAGGATCAGAAAGATATTCATACTCTTCATCAGAGAGTCTAACTCCCTTACCACTAGGATTATCCCAAGCTCCTTGCTTAGATACCTCGCCATTCTTCTTTTCCTTACGAAAGATTAACCGCTCATCTATCTTAGGTTTGAATACTTTTGCTACCTCTGCTTCTGTCTCACACATCTTCTCACGCATCTGTGCTAAAAGCATGTTAGCTTTGTATTCATCGAAGTAAAAGCCGTGTTGCTCTTGATCCTTGAGGATCTTTGCTGTTTCTAATTCAAGTCTCATAGAATCTCTTGAGAAGCCAGCACCTTCTTTTTGTAAAGCTTTGTACACTTTAACATTCAAAGCAACATCACGTTTACAGTAATCTAGCATCCTCTCAGAGAACTTATCGAAGTCTTCAAACTCAATCTTAGAATACCCTAACTTACCTCCCCATACTGCAAGGCTATGTCCTCCTTCACGTACAGGATTAAATAGTCTAGAGAATACTAAGGTATCTATGATCTCTTGATCACCAAGTTTAAAAGAAGTTAACTTCTCCAATACAGGAATATCAAATCCGATTATGTTATGACCTGATAGTTGCGTAGCTCTATTCAGAAGCTGCACACCTCGTTCTATTTTATCAGGGCCAAAGCTCCAGACTTGTCCTGTCTCTATTTCTTGAGCAACTAAACACCAGATGACAGACGATTCTAGTCCATCAGTTTCTATATCAAATAATATTTTCATTCAAACGCTAAGTCCTGGTCTGTTTCAAAGTTTATATCAGTATCATCTACCTCATTTAATCTACCAGTTTCCTTATCGTAGAAAAGATAAGTAGCTATACCAACGTCACCAGTGTATCTAGATTTAAGAATCCTTACACGAGTAGTCGAAGCGGTCTTAGGATCGTCAGCCTGAGAGTTTCTCTCCAATGTGATAACACAATCGGATAGCTGACTGATACTTTGACTGCCTCTAAGATGGCTCAGATCAGTCTCTACGCCTTTCTCATGGCCTTTATTGCCATCTATCCTACGTAGATGCGACACTAGTATAAGACCCGCTCCTGTCTCCTCTGCGAGGCTCCTAAGCCGTGTCATAATAGAGTCTATTGATCTTCTTTCATCCCCTTCTAAGGTAGCTGATACCATCATATGTAGGTGATCTAACACAACCCACTTACATTCGCATCCAACTATCATATAACGGAGCTTACTAAAGATACCATCGATGTCGTTAGACCCGAAGTGTGCGTGTATCCAAACCCTGTCATTGTTATCATTGTCAACGAACATATCATCAAACATTATCTCCAACTCTTCTTTGGAGTAACCTTCTCTGACGCTATCAATATGGAGTCTGGCGTTAGCTTCAATACTAAGTATACCGTCAACAGTCCTAGTCCAATCTTCTTCAAGGGCTACGATGCCTACGTTATCTTCAGTATTTTTTATAAGCCAGTGTTCCAGTTCTCTAGTTACGCTAGTCTTACCTAGACCAGTACCACCTGCTAGGGTTATTAGCTCACCCTGCCTCAAGCCTTCTAGCTTTCTGTTAAGACCTTCCCAAGGATAGGGAATAGATTTCTTCTTGGTTCTGTTGTGAAACTTATCTCTGTTTTCACTGACGTTAAGCACTCCACTTGGCGTATATGTTTTAGCATTCCACCAAGAGTTAACATAAGAACCATGTTGATTGTTGCGCAGCATATCATTGGCATCTTTATGTCCATCAGGCATCACCATTATCTTAGCCTTGTTAGGCTTTAACAATCTGGCTACCTTCTTAGCTGCTTCTTGACCAGGTTTATCAGCATCAAAGCAGATGATAATGTTGTCAAACTTTTCTAGAAATTCTATCTGGTTTTTAACATCTTTCTCTGCACCTGCTGCACCGTTCTTTACAGATACTACGGGCCACTTAGAACCTAGCAGTTCATAAGCAGCCATAGCATCACACTCACCCTCCGTAATTGTTATGTACTTTCCACCCTTATCACCTACAATCTGCTGTCCAAACAAGCCACAGTCAGTTATGTTTCCAGAGGCTAAGAAGCCTTTGCCTTCCACAACTCTGGTCTTGTATGCAACTTCTTCTGAACCATTGAAGTAGGGATAGAAGTGTCTAGTTGTTTCACCGTTAGAGTTCTTTGTAGATCTTACTCCATACTTTTTACAAGTATTAACAGAGATAGATCTGTCCGACAGAGCATTTATTTCTCCTTGATTTATTGTTACGTTATCTTTCACGAGCCTTGGTTTAGCTTCCATGTTACCCTCAGTATATCCTTTTATGTAGTCACCACATGAGAAGCACTTAGCACTCCCATCCTCGTTAACAGCAAGGCATCCCTTGTGTCCACAGGAGGGGCAGTCCCTATGAGTCTCTACAAAAGCCATAAGCTATGTCTCCACGTTTTCTTCCTCGATCAATGCATCATCTGAAAGGTTAGCTTTAATTACAGAATTGTAATGAGCTTGTGCTGCTTTGTAATGATTGGTAGTAATCTCTGCTGTACGCAATTCATTCTGCTGCAACTGAGCTAACAACATAAAAGCTTGCTGTCCTTCAGGACTTAGCTTAGATACATCGTAATCCTTTTCCTCATTACGATATACTGCCGCTGGTTTTTGAACTTCTTCAGTCATATTATCTCCTTAAAATGCTAGTGCTACGTCACCAGAAGGGCTGTACTCTTCTAGTTCTAGGATTTGTACAGCTTCTAAAACCGCTCTCTTGTACTGTCTCTCTGGCCCATAGTTTGCAGCTCTCCATTGCACTGCTACCTTAGAACCGTTCCCAATCTTAACATCGTAAAGTGGATGACCCTCTGTAATCTCTACCATGTCAGAGTCTACAAGTTTAGGTCTGTCATTTTGCTTACCTGTCTTTGCGTTCTTTTCCCACTGATAGAAATGTACTACAGGATCTTCAGTATACTTACGCCTACCTGATTCAAACAAACCAACATTGAAGTTAGCATCCTTGAATTGCTGAAAGACCTCATCCGATACAGCTAGATTAATCTCATATCCATTTGCTGTTTTACCGTAGTTAGGTACAGGCACAGTGATGTGTGGATAGTAAGCTATTCCAGTTACAACCTGTGGTATTCCTTCAATCATACGCATATTTTTTTCTCCTCTTGTCGTATAAATGGTAAGTAAACATCTTCATAAAAGTCTATGTCGATGCCCTCTACAACACTAACAATAACATTAGTGCCTTTGTTCTTAGTAGTTAAGATGCATTTGTTTTTGTACAACAAGCTGCCATACATTGACAGCATCTTTTCGTATTGCTCCTTAGTAAATTTAAACATTACCAGTTCCCCAACTCTTCAACAAACTCACTGAATAGTGAGCCGATAACATCGTCAGTTAACCTCCAATCATCAACATCAGAACATCTATCCTTAACAAAAGAAAAAAACCTTTGCTTTATTCTTTCACTAGGTTGACTACCACCTATCTTTAAAGTCCATAACTGCGCCCAAAAATCATCTAGAGTAGATAGAAACTCTACGTTAGGATCTGTAGCACTCATTGTCTTTCTCCGTAAAAATTATGTGAACTAGGGTAGCATGGATCTTCAGAGAAGTCAAGCATTTTCTTTTGCTTTAGGCAAAAATCTTCAACTGTTTCTCCTTCTCCTGAGAACAACTCAGCTAAAGACTCTACTCTTTGTTGTTCATTCAGTGATTCTTCAACGTCATTCAAGTCACCACTAAAGTAGTGATAATCGTCTATGTCTCTCACGCCTTTGCTCCTTTAGTTGTTATCTGTTCCCATCCTCTAACGTCACTGATCTTCACTGGAAACTTTCCTTTAGCCAGGTATAAAGATCTTTTACCTATGTGAAAGCCTATAAAACTACGTCCATGACTAACACCATATCTGTTTTTACGTACCCTGATTCGATAGATCATTTATTCCTCCTAACAAGTTCCTCCATGTACATTTCGATGAAGCCTAAAAAGAAATCATCCCCATATTTCAAGATCAATCTTGTACCATCTTCGATGGCTTCTTCAGTAGCTTCAGATTGAAGATCGTGATTACGCACAAATCTTTTCATATCTAAAATTGCATTAATATCAATCACTTGGCCCATGTTGTTCTCCACATTTCTTACATTCATAATACTCAGGATATTGTACCACAGTACCTCTTCCAGATAAAGACTCGTACTCTGTAGGGTAATGTATCCACTCGTGATCACACTCACTAACAATATTGTCAACGAACTCATCACCATATGCTGCTCTTGCAATCGTGTTAAATAAACTCACTTAACTTCCCTCCTAAAATCTTTGCGTCTGTTCAATTCTTTTTGACACTTGTACATCAGAGCTACTGCATCTGAATATATAGTATCCTTAGAGGATCTATCAGCAACAAGATTAGCTGTCTGTATGTCAATAGTTTCTGCCCATATATCCCTAACCTGGTCATCAGAAATTGACTTGAGATTAATCTTACTAAGATGCTTCACGTTCTTCTCCTAGTTTCTTATAGGCGTTCAATGCTATGAGCATACCACCCTCGATTAGCCACTGCGCTCCACCGTCTATGTAAATTGAGTCGCTTGGATCATCACTAGTACCGTACTCATCAAGACCTAGTAAGGTTTCAGCATACCAGCTACCACCAGTAGGCCCCCATGAACCATCCTTAAATGGCTGCTCAACTGAGATAACATCTTTGTCATCTTCAATGAGGACTGCTCGATAGTATCTATCGCAGAGCTTTCCACGGCTAGAAACAATTAGCTTGTCAGTGAGTACAATTTTTTCTTTAGTTGTTGTCATTCAATTTATCCTCTATGTAAATTCTTAAATGAGTTGATTTGCTTATCGGCTGACCATGAGTATAACGCCTCCAATCCACACCGTCAACTAATCCTTGACCTCTTTTTCGTAGCTCGTACCTATCTTTGTTAAGATATTTTTTCAACTGCTCCACAAACTGATTACCTTCTTCATCATTAGGTATCCTTGTGAAGATGTATTTAGGGACGTTCATTCTATCTCCTCTTTTTGTAGTTCTAATCTAAATCCTATCTCTCGAATCCTTTCCAGGTTTTCTATTGTAAGTGTAATAGTTCCTGCAATATCTGCAAATAGTTTTGAGTCTTTACATACTGGATAGTACATATTCTCACCATATACATTTTTCTTTTTGATTACTATTTTCATTAGTCTAAATTCTCCTTAAAAATTTTAGTAACTTTGTAGTGTTTCCTATAGAAATTCTGTGCATACATTGCCTTCTCAGCAGAACTATAGGTATCCATCCAATACCAACTCTTCCATTTACGTACACAAACTATGTACCTACACCTCCTCTGTTGCAATCTCATCACTCTCGAACTCTTCAAAATCTGGATCATCTTCGGTTGTTGAAACAATCTCTTCGGCCTGTTCCCAATCCTCTGCTTGAACGTAATAGATCTTCTTGTAGCCGCTGGTCACGGTGACTTTAAATTCTTTCATTACTTTACGCCTCCAAATATATGAGCTATTACATCAATAGTCCACCCATTTCCTAACATTTTGTATCGCTGTGTATCACTTATATGAAACCTTTTAATTAAAGATGGGTTCGTATATCCGTCAGGTACTGTTTGTAACCTTTCACATTCTTTTGGTGTAAGCTTACGATGCTTTGAGTTAAAAGGAACATAACCAAAAGAATACCCATGTGTTCCTGCACATAGCGTAGCAAATTTTCCATCAATAGGATATATGGTATTACACTGGCTTTTATAGTTAGGATTTAACTGATTACCCCCTGTGTAATTTTCCTGGAGCTTTTTACCTGCAAAATACTTGTCATCTACTTCATCTTCAAGTATGTCCGATAGAACTATTTGTTTATCCTCTGGCATAGTGAAAGGAATATTAGTCCAATACAATCTATACCTATTCTGAGCAGATACCAAACTACTATTAATTGCAATCGGTTCGACTCCCATACACTCACTGATAATATCCTGCGATTCTTTTTTCATTCGTACATTTTCAAGTAAAAAATATTTAGGCTTTAGCTCTTTAAGTAACCTTGCATATTCAAAAAATAATTTTGATCTAGGATCATCAAAGTTCAACATCTTTCCTGAAAAAGAAAAGCCTTGACAAGGTGAACCTCCTATCAGTAGATCTATTTTTCCTACTTGATCTGGGGTAACGCCTCTAACGTCACCTAGCTGTACTGTTCCTGGAAAATGGTTTTGCGTAACTCTGATAGCATGTTTATCTATCTCACTCGCAAAATACTTATCAACTTTGATACCTGCTTTTTGTAATGCCAACTGACCACATGACATACCATCAAACAAACTTAGAACTCTCATTCTATATCTCCTTTTTTGTCGCACCAAAACAGATGCTGCCTAAACATATACAGTAGGAATTTTCAAACCCCTCATCCCTGCTGATACCAAATTGTAACCTAGGTATCCGATCAAACGCAATCTCAAAGACCCAATTAGGTGTGATGGCAACATAGCCAGAGCTAGACTCCTCATAAAACTTTGATGCCTTCATCACTATTATATCGAGCATTTACTTCTCCTTTAAAAGTTATATTGTATAAGTTTCTATCAACTTGGACTTGAACTTACTCGCTCTAGATCCATGTACTTTGATTGCAATGCTTTGCTGTTGACCATTACATAATCCACAAGCATCACACTGTAACCCTTCCGACTCACTCAAACATTCAATTTCACTATCGTACATCGAGTCGTTTTCTAGCGCAACTCTAAATGTTTTAGCTCCCATAGCTTGATACTTTAAGGCTTGCTTTGGTGTATCTGCTGATACCATGCACAAGTTTAAAAATCTTTTGTCAAAGTTCTTGTGCCTTATCTGATGAGTGTAGCCAGTATGACCACGTCCCATGCTAACAACTTTTTCTGCTACTTCATAAGGCATAGCCGCTGGATCACCATAAGCACCAAGCCTAACCATACGCCCAACAAAATTAATATGATCTGCCTCGTAATCTATATGCGGATACACTCCACGTTTATAAGCTTTGAATATTGCTAATGGTGCCTGACCAATATTCACATAGCAAGCACCACCTAAGTTGTGCTTATGTGGACAACTTCCACAGATACTAGAATCTTCTCCTTCTTTTGATGCTGATACTGGATTCATATCTGATCTAATAATCCATGTCTGAATCATAGGGCCAGTTTTTCTATTGCTGGTAGACAGCGTAGCAATAACAGCTATCGGTTTACCATCAAGAATACTTGGCCCATCGTACAAGATAAAGCCTTTAGGTTTTGGCTTTACCTTTATTTTAAGGAGTTTACCTCCACTAAATTCTCTCATTTTAAATCCTTTTTGTGGTCACTTTTTTAATAGATTTTCCCCAGGAATTTTCCATTCTACTGTGATACCTGTTTGCCTTGTCAGCCTCTTTGTAGTTAAAGAGCTTGGCCCGAACTGAACCATCTCTATATTCTACCTCAACTAAATAGTTAAACATCATAGTTTTTACCTGCCTTTCTAATTGCTTTATTACCTGCACGTTTAGCGTTATAGCCTCGACGCTTGTTTGCGTTTCGTGGCCTACCATAAGACCCCGCTGCTTTTCTGCCAATCGCTTTTGATTCTTTATTCATCTTTAAACCTCTTTAAAAGTTATACAGTATAAGTTTT
>CEQV01008100.1_pt1 | contig 14631 bp, 19 predicted proteins | sample 530971 | NCBI WGS metagenome assembly CEQV01 (sample SAMEA2621173, study PRJEB7988) | marine metagenome | biome: marine biome (ENVO:00000447); feature: deep chlorophyll maximum layer (ENVO:xxxxxxxx); material: "saline water (ENVO:00002010), including plankton (ENVO:xxxxxxxx)" | depth 100 m
GTATGGAATAACAACTGGAGGATATAATGTTTCATTAGGAAATAACACTTTATACCATAATGAGGATGGAAGTTATAATGTAGCAGTTGGCTATCAAGCTCTTAGAAAACTTGGAAGCACTGGAGGTACTGCGAATAACAATATTGGTATTGGTGTAAATACATTAGAAAATATTACAGCAGATGGCATTGAAAATTGTGTTGCCATTGGGTTTGAAGCGATGCGAGGTGAGTCAGGTTCTACAACTGGAATTAATGGAACAGTTGCTGTTGGATATAGAAGCTTGGATGAAATCACTTCAGGTGCTGGAAATACAGCCGTAGGATTTCAATCTGCTGATTTAATAACGACTGGTTCAAATAACACAGTAGTAGGTTATGATGCAGAGGTTTCAGCAAATAGTGCTTCTAATCAAACTGTAGTAGGTAAAGGAGCAACTGGGCAAGCAGATAACTCAGTAACGCTTGGTAATGCAGATGTGACCGCTGTTTATATGGCTCAAGATGGTCACGCAACAATTAATAGTGGCGGACTTGCTGTGGGATATGGCACTACAACACCAGATGCAGAAGTAAAACTCAAAAATACTGCTGATAACCAAGTTGATATTGCTTTTGCTACCACTCACAATGGCGGTGGAATAAGATACAAGACAACTGGCGCTGGAACTACAGACCAAATTTTAAGTTTTGTAATGGGTGGTGGCACTGATTTAGTTACAATAGACAATCTTGGTACTGCAACATTTACCAACACTGTAAAAGCAAATGCTGGTCTTAATGTAGGTTCGCCAACAGTCACAGGGTTTGCAACAAACATCAAAGCAAGTACGGATGTTTTGAGTTTAGAAGCAGATGGGACTGGAGGCCCACAGCTTAGATTAACCGACACTAGCTCATCTTCTGATGATGATACATTTTCATTAATAGATTTTTCTGCAAAAGACTCTGGCGGAACTCAGACAATTATGAATCGCATTGCAAGTACAATTCCAGATAACTCTGCTGGAACTGTAGATACTGCATTATCCATATACGCAAAAAGCAACAATACTTTAACAGAAACTGTTAGAATTGGTAGTAGTAGATTATATTTACCTCAAGGTCAAATAGGTTTCCCAGCTACTCAAAATGCAAGTTCCGACCCAAACACATTAGATGATTATGAGGAAGCTGAACATTCCGCAACTGTTACTGGTGAAGATGGCGGTAGTTTTGCTATGAGCACAAATAACACGCTTAGATATACTAAGATAGGTCGGTTGGTTCATATTCAAGGATTGCTTTCAATTACATCTGATAGCTCTGCAAGTGGTGACATAAAAATTACTCTTCCATTTACTGCTGGAGATGGTACGGATTTAAGTGGAAGAGCTTATGGTAGTTGTCAAATATACAACCACGGAGGAACTATATCTGGGAATACAAGTGTAGAAGTTGTTGAAGGTAATAATTTTTGCAAATTGCTTGAGGTTGAGGATAATGGTGATAGAGATTATCTCGATGAAGGTGATGTAGATGGAGCTTGGGATGTTGCTTTTGATTTCACATACTCGGTTTAAAAATATACCTAATGGATTTTAGGTTGGAACAAATAAGGAGTTAGAAATGGCTTTAGAGAAAAAAATAACATACGATTACGAAGTTCGTACTGAACATAAGATAATTCAGCAACGACAAAGAACTGCAATCGTAGAAGATGGAAAGGAAATATCGTTTTCTTATCTCAGAAAATCATTTGCACCAGATGCAGACATTAGTGGTGAATCTGATGAGTTAAAAGCATTGGCAAATAGTTTATGGAATGACGATGTGAAAAAAGCGTGGGCTGATAAACAAAAAACTATAGAAAAGTTACCAGAATAATTAACTAACAAGGAGTCAATAATGGCGAAAAAAGAAAAAGAAAAGCCAGTCTTGAATCTTGATGACAAAGAGTATGTTATTGAGGATATGACTGATGAACAGAAAATGATGGTGAATCATATTAACGATTTGCAAAATAAGCTAAATGCAAATCAGTTTATGGCTGACCAATTAACTATTGGAAGAAAAGCTTTTGTAGATATGCTTAAAGATTCATTAGAAAATGGTTTATCTCAGGAACCCGGCAATAAGGAAGGATAATGATTATAAGGAGGTGTAGTCAAGGTCATCATATTAGACTCCATAAAAATAATACTAAGGGTGTTAAGCGTACTAAAACCTATAAAGATGGTACGATTGAGACCTTGACCTATCCTTCTTCTTATAGTTATTTTATAGATGTAGGCGGTGAGGTGGTTAAGAAAACAAATAGTTTTAAAGTGGCTGAAGAGTTTTATGTAGATGAGTGTTCAAAGAAACATAGCAATGGCCACGGAAGATTAATAGTTGGTAAACATCACGTTGTTAATGGAGTAGCGACAAGTCAGTCTGATTATCCTACAATGGATAATACTAAGGTTGAGATACAAGATTTTTATGAAAAAAGGAATATTTCATTTAGTTCTTCTGAGACTAAATCAGAACTTCTTTCAAGGATAGTTCCTCAAATAAGCGGTACTCAAGAAGTATCAAAACACATAAAGGTATAGATATGAAGATAATAATGGCTTTTATTATAGCTTTTTCTTTTTTAAGTGGAAGACCTAGTAATGTTAATAAGTATGAAGAGTTAGCATTTAGTGAAGAGGTTAAGAAGAAAAAGAAAAAAGGTAAAAAAATTACTAAGGGCAAAAAAAAGAAAAAAGGTTTTTTCTCAAAAGTCTTTGGCTCTAAATAAGGAGGCTTAAGTGACAGGATTATATAAATATTCATCAAGAGAGGCTTCTAATCTTTTATTAGGGCAGAATGGGTTTGACCTAATAGCAGAGCACGATACAAACACATCATCCCCAGACACAGGTTCTTGGATAGCAATACAGGCCCTTGGTAAAGGTGGTGGTGATGCCGCTGTTGAATTTTTAAAACTAAAGGTAACTGCTAATATAGGAGATGGGATATCAGATTGGTTTTATATGATTCCCGGAGAAATACTTTATGGGAACTTTAGTGGAATTATTAATCACACAGACTCTACGGCAACGTGCATAGCTTACAGAGGGTAAGAAGAACTAGTAGGTTGGCTAGACGTAATGCTAGTATTGGAAATAGTAAGCCAATACAAAGTATTGAGGTTGATAACAAGCCTATGAAAAATTTAGAAAATATGGTTTCAGGTTTGCTAGATAAATGGAATTATCAAGATAAGCAAATGAATGATTTATTTAAAGAATTAAAAACTGATATTAATCATATGGAGGATAGGTTAGATAAGAACATATATAATATCAACGGTGAGATACATAAGCTAAAAACATCTATTGATACTCCAGTAGAAAAACCTAATTTATTAAAAAGAATTTTAAATTGGATTAAGTTAAACTTATTTAAAATAAAATGAACAAAGTAGTAGTAAAATTAAAAAGCGGAGATTTTAAAATTGTTAATACGAGTTATAATATACCTGTTTCTTACAATTATGTTAGGGAGTTGCAGTCAGGGGTGGAGCGTGGGCGAGGTTCAGCTAACTCCACAAGACACAGTGGCAAACACAGTGTTCATAGAGGTAATGGGAGTTGATTCAGTTATGCATTATTATCACGGTAAGGTGCTTAGCCAGTCTAATTGGTGTTGGGTTCATCATCAATATGAGGATGTGGTGAAATAAATGGATTTCATAGCTCTATATGGCGAAGCTGGGATGATAGGGGTTGTAGGTGCAATGTTTGTATATCTTGTTGTATCCTTATCTAATAAGTCTGCTCAGCAACAAGAAACGTTAGAAAATTTAAAAGTAGAAAATAAAGGTCAATCAGAAACCTTAGAAAATATGGAGGGTATGGTTATTAAACTTATAGGAAGATGGAACCAATCAGATGATAAGTTAGATAGGAAGTTTGATGCGCTTACAAAAGAAATAAATGATATGGATAATCAGCTATCAGAAATTAAAGGTTCTGTTAGTAGAATAAATGGAAGGCATTAATGGATAATAAAGACATATACTCCCTACTGGTAAAGCACGATGAAAGATTAAAAAATATTTACTCTAGCTTATCTAGGGTAGAGAAACACTTGGAAAAGTTAAATGGGAAAGTAGGCAATCACGAAAAGTCCATTGCTAAAATGCAAGTAGTGGGCACCATAGGTGTTGTTTCTTTTCCAGTAATAGTAAACATAATAATGAGGTTAATATAATGTTAATGAAAATGATAGCTGATGAGTTGTTAGCTGACTCAACAAAAGATGAAATTATTGATGAAATCAATAAAGCTGTTGATATTCCAATTATCAGTGAGAAAACAGAGAAGGCTATTCTTGAAGCTCTTTGGAAAATTATCAAAGGTGTCTTACTCAAAAAACTTGGTATATAATACCTATGGCTAAGGTAAAACCTAAGTCTCCAGCTTGGCAAAGAAAGGCAGGCAAAAATCCCAAGGGTGGATTAAACGCTAAAGGTAGAGCTAGCTATAAAGGTGGAACCTTGAGGGCTCCGGTTAAGTCAGGAGACAACCCAAGAAGAGCTAGTTTCCTAGCTCGGATGGGAAATATGCCGGGGCCAGAAAGAAAAAATGGCAAACCTACAAGGTTATTATTGTCGCTAAGAGCTTGGGGTGCTAGTTCAAAAGCAGATGCCAAGAGAAAAGCAAAGGCTATTAGTGCAAGAAATAAAGCTAAGAAGAAAAAAAAGCAATAATTATGATTAAAAAAATAAAAGGTGTATCTGTTTCAGGTTTAACAACAAGACAAGCCAGTGCTATGAAAAAGCACGCAAAGCATCACACTGCAAAACATTTAAGGTCTATGGTTACTGCTATGAAAAATGGTAAAACATTTACTCAATCTCACAAAATGGCAATGAAAAAGGTAGGTAAGTAATAGCTACTAAGAAAAAGAAGTAATTATGTATAAATTTGGAAAAAGAAGTAAAGAAAGACTTAAGGGTGTTGACGCTAAGCTTGTCAATGTCCTTAATGAGCTTATAAAAATTATGGATGTCACCATAATAGAAGGATTGCGTAGCGAAAAAAGACAGAAAGAGCTGTTGGAAAAGGGGGCTACTAAGGTTAAGTATTCGAAACATATGGAAGGAAAGGCGGTAGACTTAGCTCCCTACCCAATAGACTGGAATAATAGAGATGGATTTCACTATATGGGTGGAATGATTCGTGGTATAGCAAAGCAACTTGGTGTCAAAGTTAGATGGGGTGGAGATTGGGATTCGGATGGAGATATAAAAGATAATGGCTTTGATGATTTAGTTCATATTGAGTTACGTGATTAATGGCTAAGAATTTTCTACAGATAAAAGACTGGTCTGGCGGTATGAATAATAGGAAAGACCCTAGAGATTTAAATGTAAATGAATGTTCTTTTATATCTAATATGTCTATTGATTCATTAGGTAAGATAAAAACCATTGGTGGTTTATATGAAGCAAAAGAAGGCTCTGATGGTACTACTGATTTAACATATTATATTGTTTCCAGAACAGCAAACATAGTTGGCGCTGGAGGCTATGGAGCGTTTTATTTTGAATCTGACCATAGTGGGGACTATGATGCTAATATAACTGAAACAAAAAGTGGTACTGCGTTAGCAATAGGAACGTCTAATGGAAACATAAGTTTTGTTCAAGTTAAGACAACTGAAGATACTCCTGCAAACATACCTACGGTACCAACATAATAGGATATTGAATGCCAACACCCTCGCAAAACTATATGGTCTTAAAAGGTGGAACCAACTCTAGTAATAGTACTATATATACAGATGATGATAGCACCACGCAAAATAAAATAAAAGTTGGTGATACTATTAAGATTTCTGGTACTGCAAGTAATAACGGAGTTTTTACAGTAACAGACATAACAACAGATGGCACATCTCTTGGGTCTAATGGAGATGTATACTACTCTTTAAAGGGAGTGCAATTAACTAATGAAAGTAGTGCAGATAGCACTGACCCATTGATAGAGGTTGTTAGAGCACCGGGGGATAAGTTAATTGCTCTTGGTGATGTGGATAGTGCCGGGGGTATTGATGTTTGGTCAAACAACGCTACTACTGATTATGTAGGCGTAAGTCCGGCAAGCGCAAACGGGTGGACTGAATCAGCAATTACCCCAACATCAGATGGGAATGACGCTAAGTATATATATTATTTTGCAGATGAAGCCTTAAGGGTTTGCAATATAAATGAATCTAATACAAGTACCATAAGGTGGTATGGATATATACAGAGACAGCAATTTAGTAATAATTTAGGGCTGTCGTTTTCTGAGTGGCAAGAACATCCAAATACATTAGCTCCCCCTAGATTAGCTCAAGGCTCCTTTACTCACTGTTATGGAACATCAAGCCATTCTAATTCAACTGCAACTAATTTTTATCAAAATAATCGTGGAGTTGCAAGGCAGAAAGAATTCACAGATGGTAGCGCTTTAAGGTTTAGGGCTGATACTGGTCATTTTGCAAATATGTTAGGAGCCACTCAAAAAGCCTTTCTATTAGATGCACTAAACGACGATGATTCAGTTCTTGATTTTGGTGGGAATACATCTGATGGCGATGGAGTCTTACTCGATGTTGCTACTAAAGGTTTTGTAAGTGCTAGTAGCAGTGCAACTTTTATTATTAATAGTGGAAGCGGTAGATTGACAAATACTGGGAGTGCCAGAGGCGAAGTATACTTAAGAATTATCACTGTTTCTGGAACAAAATATCAAGTAAGTTTTGACGTAGGTTCTGGCAGTAATGCAAACGCTAGAGTGTCTCTTAGTACTGATACAAGTCACAATTCATCGGCTCAATCTGCATCAATTTCCTCAGGTGGTGCTACAAATAATTCATTGCAAAATAGTTTTACTGCAGAAGCTTCTACATCTTATTTAATATTACAAGTAGATTCTACGACAAATACTGAATATTGTGATTTTGACAATATAACTGTGTATATTGAAGATGAGCTTGCTATGGAAAATACTAGCTCTGTTGCTGTATTAGACCAAAACATTCTTGGGGAGGTAATAACAATTGGGGAGGCTTTAGGTACTTATCCAAAAGAAGCTTTAATTTGTACTCAAGTTTCTGGTGGTGGAGGTGGCCCCATAACGTATAAAAGAAAATATGGAGGGGCTTTAGTAGGTACAGCACCTCACGTAATAAATAATGCAGATACTCCAATAGTAGAAAGAGGACTCGGTTTTAACATAGGAGTGTCTGAAGTTGATTCTGGTAGCACTGGAGCCCCAGATGGCTCTTGGGAGGCTGGAACTTATGAGTTTTATCAAACATTTTTATATGATGGCAACCAAGAGTCGTTACCTCTTCAGATGGGTGGTGGCCAAGCTACTACATCATTAGCGGCTTTTGAGGTAACAGCTACTGGTGACAAATCCCTTATCGTCTCAGTGTACGCAGATGTTTTCTATAGTGGTAGAATATCTGGAGCTAGGGTGTATACAAGATTAAAAAACACTGATGATGATTTAATTTTATTTGCAGACATAGACATAGTAAAAGGCGTAAGGTTAACCATAGATGGAACTCACGTTCCTTGGTCTTATGAAAGTGCAGATGGTTATTATGTTTTAGATTCCGTATCTGAAAGACCAAACCTAGACACATATAATACTATAAATGGATACCCACCTGACATACATTTTAATGCAATTGGTGGAAGAAATGAAGTATATAAAGCTTCTGTTGTAGCTAATAGAAGAGCTTTTATTGCCAACTTAAAAGTAAAAGGAGCAAATATAGAGCTACAAAAATATGGCGATAGAATTATGTATAGTGAGATTAATAGATTTGATACATTTCTTGAGTATAATTTCATAGATGTTTCTAAAGGTGATTTTGGTGAATATGTGGCATTAGAATCATATGCAGATAGGCTATTAGCATTTAAACATAATTTAATTCACGTTATAAACATTGCAAGTCCTAGCCCAGCTAACTGGTTTCTTGAGGATACGATAAAACATTTTGGAGCGAATTATAATTTTAGCGTTACTAAAACAGCAAATGGTATTGCTTGGTTAACTGACAATGGATGTTATTTATACGATGGTAATGTTAATAACTTATTAGATAGGAAGATAGCTGTAAGTTCTGCTTCATATTCAGGTACAGATGTAAATTGGCAAGATTGGTATAGGGGTACTTCTAATGTGAAAGATGTTTCTCTTGGATATGAACCAATAAGCAACTCTTTATTAATGTTTAGAAGCCCAGATGATAGTAGTGATTATTCTAATACTGGTTGGATATATGATTTTGATACAAATGGGTGGGCTTACCATACAAGTATTTTTACAGATAGTGAGAATTATACAAATTTTATAATTGATTGGAATAATAACTTAACTGTTGGTTGGCAAGATAGTAACACTATACATTTTTATAAATACTTACCTATAAGCAAGTCACTACAAAATCAAGAATTTGTTACTAGAGATATAGATTTTGCAGTTCCGGGTTTGGTAAAAAAGATATATAAAGTGATAGTAACGTATAAGTCTGATGCATCAGTAACAACTCCATTTTCATATGCTATAGATGGTAAGCAAAATTTCTCAGGAGATGGAGGTGGAACATTTACTGGTAATTTCTCAGATACAAGTAGTAAATGGGATGTTGTCACGCTAACCCCATCATCCACTATATCTTGTCAAAGTATACAGATTAAATTTGCCAATGGCTCATCAGCTGGAAAATTTGAAATAAACGATATTACAATTCAATATAGAGCAATAAGAGATAAAGAAGCAACGTAATGTCATTACTAGATAGAAACGTAAGAAGGTTAATAAATACAAAGCAAGATTCTTTGGAGTTTAAAGGAGTCCCTTCGTCCAATAGTCTACTAGATGGACAAACTGCAGTGCAAAAAGAATCAAATAGCCAACTTGCAATATATAGAAAAAAATTTGGAAAGATATGGAAATCATATATGTCATCCAATGGTAATCAATTCGTTGATAGAGATTTAATTATAGGTGGAAAAGTTAAGTCCAGAGTAACTGTAGAAGACTTAGTGTTTAAACAAGGTTCTGAAAAAACCATAGTTGAAACTGGAGGTAGGGGTAGTATAAGCATTTCAGATTCATATCATATTGTAGATACGCAATCTGATGCTTCAAGTGATAATTTAGATGAGATTCAAGGTGGTGAAGCTGGCCAAATATTAATTTTAAGAACTGCTAATAGTAGTAGAGATGTTGTTGTTAGACACGATGAGGGAAATATATTTACAGCTAGTGGAAGCAACGTCACTCTTGGGACGACAAATAGTTTTATTATTTTATTAAGAATAAGTACAGGTTGGTACGAAATTATAAGTAGAAGTTATTAAGGGGATAAAAATGAATAATACAATAAGAGGATATTTAGGTGGTGGTTTAATTCCTCGTATGGGGTATCAATCTGGTGGTTATATCCCCGGGGTTTCTGGAGCTGGTTTTAGAATGGGCTTGCAAAGAGATGCATCCAAAGCTCAGGAAGAATTTCAAAAGCAAGCTGAGAAATATAAAGAAGAGCAGGAAAAAAGGGGTTTGTTTGGTAAAATTGGTAGCGCTCTTGGAACAGCGGCAGGTGTTGCCCTAGCCCCTGCTACTGGAGGTTTGAGTTTAATTGCGGCTAAGGGAATAGGTTCTGCTTTAGGTTCTGGATTAGGAGAAATGGCGGCTGGCAAGATGTACGATACTGGTAAGATTGGCTCATCTACTGGGTTATACACTAAAGATTTTCAAGAATTATCTAAGATGGAAACAGATATGGATAAAGGCACCTTAGGAAGAGCTCTTGGGGCTGGGGCTGGGACAGCTTGGAGTGCTGGATTAGGAGACTTAGTTAAGATGGGTGCTGGTAGCTTATTTGGAAAAGGTAGACAACTTCTAGGGCTCCAACCAGATATGGCAGGTAAAGTTGTAGATGCTTCTGGAAATATCGTCAACATTCCTCAAGCTAATGTAGGAATTGCAGATGATTATTTCTCTCAAACACTTGGTTTCCAAGACGGCGGTATGCTTAGAATGACTATGCCTGAAGAAAGATTGGGAAATTTCTCATCATCATTTTTTGATTCTTTAGAAACAGCAGAGCCAAGCACCTCTGGTGTTGATATTAGCACACCAATAATGCCCCCATCTAATCAAAAGCAAGTAGAGCAAGAAGTGGAGCCTGAATTAGTTAACACAGATAGCCCTAGTGCTATTGGCCCTTTAACAGATGAAGAACCTATGGAGATTCCATCTGGTGAACAACTTGCTAACATTGAAAATTTACAAAAAGATAGACAAGAGATGGGATTAAGAAGGGATTATAGAAACCCTATGACAGTTAAAAGTGTTACTGATAAACTATTTGGGAAAAATAGGTATACTGCTCGCCACGAAGCGGAAGGGATTACAAAAGAAAAGTTTGATGAAGCCTTATCTAATTTACCATCAGAACTTAATTCTTCGCAGTTAAGGAGGCAGGATGCATTAACAAAAATGCTAGATAAGGAAAGAATTCAAAGGTCTATGAATGAGAGGTATAATGAGGGACTTATAAGTGATATGGATATACTACCAGATGCTCCTATAACGCCCTTATTTGAAAGTCAAAGTCCAACTGAAATGGCTTATCAATCATCATTGCCACGTGCAGAATCAATAGGCTTAGACAACCAACTACTATCTATGGCTCAAGATTCATTAGCACAACAAAGAAAGATGGAGGGTATTGCAAGTGGATTAGGTGACTATATAAATACTGGTATGCAGATGGGAGGAAAGGTTGGGTATTATGGAAAAGGAAAAGGCCTTTTAAGTATAAACCCTTTTATAAGGAGGATAATATAATGTATTTTGGTAACGACCCTAGACCCGGAGATAGTCAACCAATAATGGCTGAGAAGGATGAATACGTTGTGAATAGAAATGCGGCTAGAAAACACAAGCCCTTACTAGACTATTTAAATTTCATAGATGAACCTAGATTTGGCAATAAGGAAATGGCTCACTCTGCAATAGATGAAGCTATGGCTCTTAACACACTCTCTGGAATTGGCACACAAGGGCGTATTACGATGGATGATGTGGATACTGGTATGATGCAAAAAGGTGGAAAAGTTCCTAAGTATAATGAGGGTGGAGTAATACAAGATAAAAGAGAACGTAAAAGTAAATACACTTTAGGGGTTAGAGACGAACTTGCAGATAGTATAGATTATTTCAAGAGCATTGACAACCTATTATCAAGCACTAGAACAAATGATAAATATGGTTTTTCCAAACAAGAAAGAGATAATCTAGATTTCCTTGCAGAGCAAGGGGTTATTGACGTAGAGCAAGCGTTAAAGCATTTGGATAATATACAAGATGCATATCAAAGAAAAGCAGTTGGCTTTCATATGCCAAGAAAATTTCAAACCGGTGGTAATGTATCATATGGTGGTGAGACAATAGAAAAACCTACATTAGAAGACATATATGAAAAAGCAGGAGTTATGCCTAATACCCAACAGAAACCCTCTTTTGAATCAAGTTTTGGTTCATTAGGTGACGACAGATTTATTGGTACAAGGGGAACATATGAATCTGCGATTGAGTCATTAACTTCTAAAGGCACTGGAGCTATTAGTAAGGCAATGAGTGACTCAGCTAGTGTCGGTCAAGGATTTGGGGATATTGGTATTAAAAAAGCAATACAGCAAAAGGTCAGAGAAAGTGCTGAAAGGGGAGTTTCTTTAGGAAGAGACGAAGCAAAAAGACAGCTCTTCGAAAATGAAAGAAGCATTAATGAGGCATATATGACTGATGCATTAAATGAATTAGCTAGATTGGAGTCACTCCAAGGAACAGTCCCTTACCCACCGAGAGCTGGTGGGAGTGGTATGGAAGGAATTGACTTAGGTGGAGGTGGGTTTGGTGGTGGAGTATATGGTCAAAGCGACCTATATGGTGACGTAGATAGTAGGTCTCCATTAGAAAGCTCCGGAACATATGATGGTGAAACAATTACATATGATGGAGAAACCTATACGTGGAATGGAACCGATTGGGAAATTAATTGATTATAAACAAGTATTTAAATAGGGGATAATATGGCAAGATTAATGACTAGACCATCTGTGGTTATACAAGAACCTGAAAGTGGTTTTGACGTATTTTTAAAAGAGGTAGCTAAGTATTATAGCCCCGAATATCAGCTTGCAAAAAAGCAAGATGAGCGTGCTGATGCTAGACTTGAATTATCTAGGCAACAGTTTGAAGAACAAATAGAAAGCAATAGAATAAACAACGCAAGGAGCCAAGAGGCCCTTAAACAAAGTAAGAGAAATTCTGAAATACGAGAACAAGAACTAGAGCTAAATAGATTTAGAACTGATTATAACCAAGCTAAAGACTATATTGATGAATCATTAAAATCTTACTCAAGCTCAGGCGATATGTCCACTATGAATGTAGACTCTATTTTACTTGGTGCTAGCGAAAATGAAAAAGTTAGAAATAGATTAAAACCAATACTTTTAAATGTGGTTGAAAGTGCTAAGACTAAGGAGTCAATGGCTAACTCATTTATGGAGAATTGGAATTTTAAAAACCCAGATAACCCTATGGGTATCGATGACGCAAGAACTTTCACTCAAGACCCTAAGTCCTATTCAACATTTCTATATAATACCTACCTTAAAGAGAAACCAGAAATAAGTTCATCTGACTCTAGAAAACTAACTTATTTGGCAGATGGGCTCAGTAGAAAAGAAAAAGAATTACTAGGTCTTAAAGAGGAGTTGTTAGTAGCAGAGGAAGGTACTGATTCTTACAGAATGAAATCAGATAGGGTAATTGAACTGGAAGAATCCATACGTAATTTTGAAGGTATGGTAAATAATATAATCGGCCTTGATAGCCCACTTGCCTCTAGTGTGGAAAATCCATTTGGCGAAGGTGTCGGTGGAGTAGATGATGCGCAAGGAGGATTAGCGCCACTTTCTAATCAAGCCTACATTGCGGAATTAAGAAGGAGAGGTATTGGAGGTGTCCCTACCACTATCGATGATGGTAGTTATGACTTAGCCTTTGGCTCAGATATGGAAACTGATACGTTGATAGCTGATAGCGCTATTGAAACAGCTATGAAAAACGCAACTGGGGAAAATGTGGAAAAGGTATTTTCAGATGGTAAAGAAGTACCAGAAATGTGGTTAGAACCAGCTGATGAAGACCTACAAGGTAATCTAATGTCTGGGGTTTCTCAGGTTGGGGCAAGTACTGTTCCACCAAAAAATCAAGGTACCTACGTACAAGAACTTTTTAATATGTTGCCCGGTAATTACACAGACCCAACTGAATTAAGAAAAGTAGACGCTATGTCGGATAAGGAACTTTCTAATGTGTTTCCTGACAATTACATAGACCCTACTGAATTAAGAAAGGTTAATCAGCCTACTGTAACAGAGAGTGTTGGGGACTTGAGACCAGCAACACCTGTGCCATCTGCTCAGGCAGATATAGAAGGAGATGTTAAGATAGATTCTTTAGAGTTAGAAGATTTTTCCAATCTTCCTCAAGCTCCTAGCCCAACGATAAACTCTCTTAAATCATTATCAATAGCCGATGATAAGGGAGAGCAATTAAATGTAGATAATCCTGCTAAGTTTCAATCACAATTAAAGTCTATGTATAATAAAATATTTAGAAAGGGAGCACGCTCTGGCTTAAGTAAAGATGAATATACTAGGTTAAATAGAGAATTGATAAGATTAATTTCTACAGGTTCAGGTATACAGCCTGCTACGGGGAATAGAATGTCAAGGATAGTACCAAGAGAAATAGAAATGTTTTTAAAATCTAAAAAACTTACTCCAGAATCTGCAATAAAAATACTAAATGAAAACATAAGATGGAGTAGATAGTATGGCACAGTTCTCTCAAAATATGTCAAAGGAAGAACTTGTAAATGCATTTTCTACAAAGTCTCCTTTCTTGGGTAAAATGAGTGTTGATGGGGCCTACAATTATATAGTACGACAATACCCTCAATACAAATTAGATTCTGAAGAAACAGCATATAAGCCAGCTACTTCAAAAAAGAAGAACATATGGGATTCCTTACCAGCTCAAATAAGAAAAGGTTATAATGATTCAATACAAGGAATGGCTTATGAAATGGCGACTGGAAATAAGAGATTTGACATTAGTGATTATGAAGAGGGAATAGTAAATGATTTGGCGGCTGGTGTGGCTTCTTTCTTTGCGCCAGTAGATTTTGCAACAACTATTGCTGGTGGAGGCATAGGAGGTGCGGCTACTAAATCATTAGTTAAGAAGTTTGTATTTAAAAAACTTGTTAATAACGGGGCTTTAAAAACAACTGCTGGTAGAGCGGCTGTTAAAGCTGGTGAGTTTGCTTCTAAGGTTGGAGCCGGAGCTGGTACACTTGGTTTATATTCAGGAGCAGGGGATGCATTACAGCAAAAAATAACAGATGGGACAATTAATGTTGGGAGAGTTGTTAAGACTGGTGTCAAGGGAGCTATCCTTGGTGGTATGACTGGTGGAACTAATGCATATTTAACAAAAAGAGGAGCTAAGACATTAACTAAAGTTGGTGC
>CEQV01005445.1_pt1 | contig 14505 bp, 16 predicted proteins | sample 530971 | NCBI WGS metagenome assembly CEQV01 (sample SAMEA2621173, study PRJEB7988) | marine metagenome | biome: marine biome (ENVO:00000447); feature: deep chlorophyll maximum layer (ENVO:xxxxxxxx); material: "saline water (ENVO:00002010), including plankton (ENVO:xxxxxxxx)" | depth 100 m
GGAAAATAGAGCCAAGATCCACCCTCAAAACATATCGCGTTGGTTTGCACGACATCTATTTTTCTAGTGACGTTGAGATATTTGTCAGTGTGGTCATTCCTTACACACTTTAACTCAGTCCCCTTAGTCAATTTTCTTTTTACATCGCTAAAAGTTTTCATTACACCACCTCCTTTTTTTTAAGCGCTTTTAGTATCAACTCAAGTTTCTCAAGATCGTCCCAAAAAACCTTACCTTTTTGAAACTTAATATTTCCAATAGTCATTTCAAGTCTCTCAACCAACGTATATCCACCGATCATTTCCATTACGCCACCTCCTTAAGTATTTCAGTATTAATATCTATGTCACACCTCATTGGCATTATCAACACCAAGCCGTCCTTGTTAGTCCAAACACTGGCCTTTTGATTGCTGCCACCAACAAAGGCCATGCTTGGGAACTTCTTGTTTGTTGGAAACTCATTTAACAATTTTAAATACTTGGTATCGTAAAACTGTTGCTCCAAATTAAGATCCTGAGCCTTTGGTATTACTTGTTTCCAGTCTGGTATTTTTCCGTCTATTGTTTCAACCACGTTGCCGTCAATCGTTAAGTTTCCGCCTATCTCATAAATGTCAACTGGACCACAGTTGGCCTTTTTAAGATCAGTAAACAAAGTTTTAACTTTGCCACCAGGCTTACCATCCTTTTTATCATCGTGACATTTTAATGTCACTGGATCAAAGTCATTCTCAACCACTGCTTTTTTATCAGCATAAACACACATAATATGTCCATTAGTGGCCACAATATAAACACCACCCTCTGGTCTTTTCTCAATGTAAACACCATTCAAGTAATGTCTCCAATCACCCTTGCCAGCAAAAGCAGCAGCTTTTCCCAACATGGTTGGATTAACATTTTTAATATCAATCATAAACCCTCCTCGGTTTTGTTATTAATTAAAATTCCCACACCCCAATATACTAAATATTGCAACTATTTGCAACTATTTACACACAATAATGACAAGTTTTTTTAGTCTAAAGAATGGTATAAATCTACGGTTTTTTGCTTATCATATAGCCAGAACACTAACAGATATCTGTCACCACCCTCAACAGGCAAGCCTTTGTGTAGATTGTTAAAGGACGGAAACATGAGGGCATGTCCTGTCGGCAAGGGCGCCACCTCGCCATAATTGTGGAACGCCGTACCGCCACCCTTATACTTACCAGTATTCAACGGCACTACCACCGATATATCTGCCGATTCATCATGGTGCCAGGCGCCTTGTTGTTTATCGATTAGATTATAGTTAGCAATCTGTATGCTTGCAGGATCTTTACAATCGCGTTGCCAGATTGCATTGAAGATCGGATTTAATACCGTTTGCACCACAAACCACATGGTCCGATACAGCTCAGGCACATGTTCTTTTAAAACTATCTCTGGAATCTGCCGCAGTGTATCTTCCTCAGCGTTGCCTTCAAAGCCAATCTCCTTTTTCATGTGTTCTATCTCACGCAGCAAAATAGTACAAAAGTGTCTGCGAAATAAAGGAAAGCGATAGATTTCCGGATAGATTTTTTTGACCACATCATGCACAGGAGTCTTGGCCATATCCTCCATGCCATTACTGGCCTTGTATTTGACCACGGCTGGAATACTGTCCTGGACAGCTTGATACGTCGTATGGTTTATCATCCAATGCGACTGCATGCTCAACAGATAGTTTCTAAGTTTATACATGCGATTTAGTATATCAGATAAATATAAATAAAATGTTGTATATTTGTGTAAATTTTTATAGAATATACCAAACCATAAATATATTTATATAAAAACTATGAGCGAAGGAAAAGAAATTAGAAAAAGTTTAGCAGTAGATCCTAGCACCTATGATCTGTTGTGTGAGATATGCGCAAGTGAGCACAGATCGAAAATAGATCAGCTCAAAGTGTTAATACAAAAAGAACACAAACGATTAGCTATGGTCAACGCAGATGAAGCTGTTTAACAAGATAGTGGCTAAAACCAAACCAACGCCGCAGTCTTATCGCCCGGTCATGGAAGCTCAAGAGATTGTCGATGTCTTTAGCAGGACTACGCTACATCAACAAGCTGCATTATTGCGACTGATTTCAAGAAACGTCATTATTAATGTAGATGGCCAAGACATTCATGGCCTCGATCTAGATTATGAAGTTGACGGCGCGATTATAAAAGCTACTGAGTCTTCAAGCTAAAGATCCTAACCCACCCATTTGTCGCATTGCGATCTCACGATCTCTTTCATCTGGCAAGATAGCCGGCGACAACATTTGTGGTGGCGATAGATTTGATCCGGGCAAGTCAAAGGCTGGTTGCTCTAACCTCGGCATACTGAACTGATCTAAAGATGTCTGTAAATTAGGATCTACTTGTGGTTGTTCTACTTGTTCTGGTTGCTCAAACGCGCCGCTTGTAGGCTGCAACAACTCCTGTTGTATCGCCTCGTTTTGTTTAGTGATCGTATCGGCTAATTCTTTTACACCCTCAACACCACCTCTTGCAAAAGTTTGTGTCGCTAAATAAACATTGGGTTTAAAAACCTGTAAGCCTTCTTGCATAATTACCCTTTTACTTGGATCAATAACATGAGCAATCAATAAATCTATATAAGCATCTTTTTGAGCTGCATTTGCTTTTCCCGCTAAGTCTGTGCCTTTAAACAATATTCTTGATGGCAGGCCTGTCACCGTGTCGACTACACCTAATGTTTTACCAACCACAGCAGCTCCGGGTGCTCCGCTACCAATAATTTGTTTAGAGCCAGCAGTTATAATTTCATCGATTGCAAGATTAGCAAATGTGTCAGAGCCAGCTGCCGTTTGTAATCTACCTACAGCTTGCAACATATCCGTTAAATCCATAAAAGCATCTAACTCATCTGGCTCAAATATCGCCTCCCACATTCTTGCTTTTTTGCCCTTAACTTGTGCTTCTTCTACTTCTTTAGCTAACCTAGCCATTTCATCTGCTGTAGCGGGCAACGGGTTACCTAAGGCATCGTATTTAAGCTTTTGTGCAGGAAAAGCCTTAGCAGGCGACTTGATCCCAAGCGCTCTTAAATAAGCATTAGGCTCGCGTAAAGGATTGGTTTGACTAACAATGACATCTTCCCATTGCGTCGATAACCAAGTGCCTTTTAAGTTTTGCCAAGCAGTAGCACCCTCTGGTGTTTCCTGTAAAATTCTTTTTAGCTCCTCAACTTCTTTTGGTGGTATGTTGCCACTAAACATTTTCTTCGATAGAGCTGCCGCTCTTTGTCCACCTAAATCTACGACTTTTGCAAACTGACCAGCGATACTTTTTTCTAGTTGTTGCGCTGTGCCTGTAGCCTCGTTATATATATCTGTTGCTTTCTTATAGCTAGGATTTACCTCTCTAATTCTGTTTTGTACTTGGTTTCTTATTTGTGTAATCTCACGCTTTAAAATAGCGTCTGCATTATTACCCGTTGATAGGCTAGCAAACACACGATTGAAGTCGTCTTTTAAGCCTTGGTGTAAGAGCTCTGTGGTGTTACGGGCAGATTCAGTATTAGCGTCCGTTAGCGCCTTTTGTATTTTTAAATATGCGTTTTTCTTAGCCGCTGAAACATTTGGATCGTCGATAACTTTTACTACATTCTCTAAGATGTCTGACACATCTACTGCCACATCTAAATCATAAGCCTCTTGATATATAGGCCCAACACGAGTTTGTAGTTTTTTCTTCTCGTTAATTAAAAAATCATCTAAGGCGCGAGCAACATCAACCTCTGCATCAATTGCTGCCTTACCTGTAAGTTTATTTTTTAAAGTGCTGTCGACATACTTACCAGATAAGATCTCATCAAAAAAGTTTTCTGCGATATCTCTGACCCTTTCATTTCTCTCATTATAAAAATTGACTAACTTTTCATTCTGAGGTTGTTTTAATAACCATGCCTGTAATTGTGCGCCTCGGCTACCAACCAAGGCATCAGCCTCGGCTCTTGTTATAGTTATTTCTGGATACTTGCTGCTTAAATAATCTATCTTATCGGTTACCGTTATACCGCCATTAAGAACAATGTCTTGTAAAGCCTCACGACCTTCAATACCCGGAAACTTCTCATAAAGACCTTTAAATGCTTTAGGCACAGCACTACTTGGCACACCGATAGGCAAGCCACTGAACGCTGATGAAAATGCTAAATCTTTAGCTGCTTGTTGCACATCCAGCGGCGGACCTCCAAAAAACTGTGAAATGCCACCTCTAACCCCATAAGCTAAAGCTCCGCCTAATCCTGTCCCACCAGCACCGCCTGCTACTGCACCAGGCAATCCACCAATTGTGAAACCAGCACCCAAACCTATTACCCCAGGTATAACCTCAGCAAGGAATTGTCCTGTCGGGCCTATGTTGTCAAAATAGTCAACATCGGTAAACAAGCCTTCTTTAAATTCTTTTTTGGATTTGCCGTCTCTTGGATCTCTGTATGATATATCGCCATCACCGTCGACAAAATAGAACCGTATTGGATCAACACCCTGTTCGACATAATCAGGAAATCTTTTTTCTGCTAACCATCGAATTTTATAATCTTCGTTGTTAGTCATACCAGCAAGAAAAGCATCAATTCTGCCTGATGTCTCTGGATCATTAATGAAAATACCTTCGTCCGTGGTTTGTTCTTGTGTTTTTTGAAAAGCTAAAAAGTCTTCAAGCTCTTGACCAGTTAAAATCTCTGACCTGTTGGCTCTGCTTGTTTTCATTTTGTGACCCTAACGTAAGTCCCATCTGGCTGTAGATATACGTCATTACCATCTCTGTCTTGTCCCTGAAAAATTGAGCCGTCAGCAACACCCTCAATACCCATCGCAACTATTTGATCTTGTTCCGTTTTATTTCTTGGTGTTGCTTGTTCTTTTTTTCTATCATTAATGCTTTTCTCAAACTCATCTCTATCAAAGTCCTCGGCTAATCCTTCGCCCGACGCAACTACATCTTCTAAGAACTTTGTTTCCTCTGGTGTAAACAACGGATTGTTCTTTTTCCAGTTAGTTGCAAATTTTTCTAACTGTGCCTGCATCTTTTGTGGACCAACACCTGCATCTATCATTTTTGTATATTCATCTAAATAATCAGAATAAAAATCAGAATCTCTGGCTGCTAATCTTTCAAGCAATTCAAGCTGTTTCATGTAACCATCATAAGTTGAGCCAAGCGTAGGTGAGGCTTGAATGAACAATTTCATTTCTCTATCAGAAATAGCACCTTTTGTTTGCGAAACAATACCCATGGTAAAGCTCATGGATAGCTGATTTAATGCTTTTTGTGGCGCTATAACGCTAGGATCTTCTAAAAAATCACCAAAACCTATACCGTCTACAAACTCTCGCATTTGCAAAGTCGCTCGTGAAAATGGTCCAAAATTATCTGGCCCAACTTCTTGTGCTAAAGCTCTAGCTTGGCTTACTTGGTCTAGAGTTGAATTAGATGCCTCTGCTTTTTCACCAAACGACTCTTGATCTTTAAATATTTGATCTATAGCTTTTTTATCACCCGGTTGCTCACCGCCAGGCAAGTTTATTTGCGTGCTCGCTGGTTTGACTTCCTTACCACCCTTATTTTGTATAATTTCATTGATCTGTGGCGCATATTGATTGGTGTCGGGCAATCTTATCATTTTTGTTTCACCATCCTCCATGTACTCTAAGGTAATGTAATCCACTTTTTTATTTGCAGCATTGATTCTGTCTAGCGCTATTTGGTTTAAAAAATCCTCAGCTCTCTGCTCATCTTGCATAGCCATTTGTGTAGCCATCATAGCCACTTCATTTCTGCGTTTCTCATGCATCTCACGATCAGCTTTTAACCTTGCAGATATGTTGTCAAAGCCAACTCCTAAACCTTGATAGGTTGAACCAACACCAGTATTAGGTGTAGCCAACAAGCCTCTGCCAAGCTCACTTGCAACTTGAAATATACTCATCTTGGGTTGCTCAGGTGCAAACTGTGACAATCTTTGTAAGTATTTGTTGTAGCTATCTTCGTAGTTTGCTTGAGACAATTGATTGTATAGATCTGTGTATGAATCAGTATTAGATTCAGCAGCTCCGCCTTCATTAAATATATCTACTTGTTCTGGTATTTGTGAACGTGATATGGCCACTATTTACCTCCGCCGTACAACTGTCCTAATGCACCAAACGCCGATAGACCAACGCCAAGTCCTGCCTGCATTGGGCTAGGTGGCGGCGCAAACTGAGTTGTAGTTGTGAACTGACCTGCTGGTGCCATACTGATAAACGGAGCCAATGCTTGATATTGTAGCAATGGTGTCATTTGTCGTTGTTGTAGATTACGACGTTGTGCATCTAACATTGCTTGGGTTTGTCCTTGTTGTTGTGATCCCATGCCATAAAGTGCAGCTATGTCAGATGCAGATGCGCCTGCTGCTTGCGCTCCTAGGCCTTGTAAACTTGTTCCAAGACCAAATTGCCCACTGAATCTTTGTTGTCCTATATCTTGCTCGGTTTGTCCTAAACCACTTAGAGCGCCTGCTAACGCTTGCGAACCACCAAAGCCTTGACCTGCTAAACTAGCTAAACCTGTGCTTGCAGCTCTTTCCGCAGCTTTTTGTCGAGCAAACTCGCCTAAACCTGTTTGTTGGGCTTCTCTAAAGCCTCTAGAGCGTATGCCACCCAACGCCTCAGCCAAACCCCTTCCTAATGCTTCCTGACGCTCTGAGGCGCCGAGACGCGCTCTGGAACCAAAGGCAGACTCACCACCTCTTGCAATATCGCTAGCTCTTGCGCCAATATCCGACTTGGCACCTTGCTCCATAATATCTTCTATGGTTTGTTGCACCACACGATCTTCAAACGGATCATAGAATCTATCCGTCATGCTTGGATCATAGCCACCTAAAGTGCCTCTGAGTATATCAGCTGATTCGCCTAAACCCTCTTGTAAAGATCCAACGCCTCCCTTAGTTGCTTCTAGCGCTCCAATAGCTGCGGTTCTACCTCTTTGTAAGCCTTCTTCTAAGGCTTGCGTGCCAGCACCAAAAGCTTGTCCTGCTCCTTGTAGATAAGGATTTTGTATGCCAAGCGCTTCTCTTTGCATTTGCATAGCCTGTAATTGATCTGGACTAAAACCAGCAACCTGTTCGTCAATAACGATAGGATTGCCTTGGTCATCGTAAAATACCTTCTCAGCAGCTCGCATCGCTCCGGGAATAAAGCCACCTTGTCCACCGATACCAAATAATAATTGTTCTGTAAGTGGATCTAAGCCAGTTGCGACCTGAGTTACGCCAGCAGCAAAGGGTTGCTCGTTCGCGATAGTAGGAGCTAGCATATCATCGCCCGTGGTTAAGTCTTGTTGTTGATCTACTAAACTAGGTGCACCACCACCAATATTATCAGGGCCTGTGGTAACAAGATTGTTTGGTGTAGCAAGTGGATCTAATGTTTCGCCTCTTTCATCAAAAGTCCGTGAACCGCCTGTAAACACTATAGGGTCTGTTTGACCCCCACCTGGGCCACCTATAGACATGGGTGGTGTTGGTCTTTGATTTAGTGGCGTAAATGGAACACCCTCGCCCATCTGCAGATTTCCTACTGGTTCGCCTTCAAATCTGCTATCCCTAAGTCTCTCTATGGACATTGGCGTTGTTGGTTTTCGCACTGGCAATCTATCAAAAATAGTTCCGCCCTCTGGTAATCGTTTTGCAAGATCTCGTATGTCTGGCGCATCCTCTTTAGTATCTAAGTTGAAATCACCTGGCGGTTGTATTGGTAAAGGTTGTTGCATAGCACCAAGTCTAATATCAATGTCGTCTAACCTTGATATGAGTCTGCTCGGATCAAATGCTGGTGGTGGCACTATCGGTTGCATATTTTCTAAGGCTGACAAACGTTCCTGTAATCGCGATGGGTCAAACTGAGGCAAGTTTGATATACGATCACTTAAGCCTTGTATACCAGCTTGTAGTTGTGAAGGATCAAATACAGGAAACTGTCTGCTCTCCAGCTCTGCTAGTCTTGCCTGTAATGCGCTTGGATCAAATTGTGGTATTTCTCTGCCCTCTAAGAGTCTAAGCCTCCTGCGCAAATCAGAGTCATCAAAGCTTGGTGGCGGAGGCACAGGTCTGCCAACCGCTATAGGGTTTGGTTTTCTTATTGGTGTGCTCATCATCGGCGGCCTCATTCTAATCATTATGAGGGTTCCGCTTTGTTAGCAAAGGTATCCATCATCTTATACATATTATCCATACCTCGCTCTCTGTCTTCATTTAACGACGGTATTAAGCTGATGATACCATTACCATCAGATTGTATTTCATAGGCACCAGCGCCTCTTACAGCTTGTCCTGTCATAACAAACTCACCGTCACTTAACATAGCAGGTATGTCATCGCTGGTTTCTGTGCCCGGACCGTTAATATCGCCATCCATTCTAGGAAACTGGCTCGGATCCATTTCACCACCTTCTTGCATTTGTACCGCTCCGCCTTGAGCATAAGCCATAACAGGCCCGCCATACATCATACCTCTTGGTTTACCACCTGATAGTTCTGGTAAAGTGCCTGCTGGCAATAACCCAAACTCAACTGGGTTTGGTGTTTGCTGTCCCATTCTTCTTGCGATCTCAGCTTCTATATTGTATCTGCCTGTCGGACTCATGGTTGTTAATGGTGTTAGAGGCACGCCTTTTTGTTTTTTTGCATCCTCATACGCTAACTTACCTAAACCAGCAGCTAAAGCTCCTATGCCGCCCATTTTTAGAGCGTCACCGAAACCACCGCCTTCACCTGTGCCGAAGAAGCCACCACCACCTGGGCCTGTGCCCAAAGCGTCTTCAACGCCTTGTGGTAAGAATATAGCGCTAAGTCTTTGCATTAAAGTTTTGTCTTGCACCGCAGCTTGCGTCATTTGCATATTTGCTATCTGATCTGGTGTCATGTTTGCAAGATCTGCTCTAGTGATTGGTGCGCCATCTAAAGTGCCGATGACATCGCCTGTATCAGCCATACCGCCAGGCATGCCTTGTTGTCCGCCACCAAATATACTGCCTATGCCACGCCTAAGATTAGGTCCTAACTGTCCACCAAATATTCCTGTTTGTCCTGCGGCTGGATTAAAAAAGTTACCGATTCCAGTCCTGATACTCGGCCCTATGGTTCCACCAAAAATACCAGTTGATTTTGCTGCTCCAGTCGTTGCTTTTCCTAGACTACCAATACCACCCGCCAACTTACCAGCACCATAACCGCCGAGTGCTCCAGATATTGCGCCTTTGAGTCCTTTGCCTGCTGCTACATTAGTTGCAGCACCAATGGCACCAGCTAATACTGGCCCAACACCAGGTATAAAATTAGCTAACGGTCCAGCTATGGGTGCAATTTTCTTAGCTACTTTTTTGAGCGCCTTGCCTATCTTTTTAAAGAAACCAAATTGTTCTAAACCTGTCATTTTATTTAAGCTTGCTATACCTACACCGACTACTGCTTGTTCAGGATCTATGCCTGCTTGCTTAAATTTACTTTCAACAGCGCTTTCAAATTTTTCATCTTCAAAAAATTCTGGCGGTAGCACAACTTCGCCCGGTCGTAAGTGTGCAAGCTGTGTATCTTCACCTTCGCCTTGCATAGCAAGTTCTTGTGCAATTTCACTTAACGGCGCCATCGACACTTGCTCTGCTCTTTGTAGCATAGACTCTAGAGTTTCTTTGTCTTCTGCCGACATTTCATCAGCACCAAGCATCATTGGCTCACCGCCTGTAGGCATATCACCTATTTTCATTGGAGGCGATACAGGATCAGTTGTTCTCATTGCCATGTCTTGCAAAGTAGAGTCGCCTGTTAGATTTGCTATTCTTTGCTGTAATCTTTCGCTTATCATGGTGTACTTACTGTTACTGCTCCTATACTCATTGTTGCAGAGATTCCGGTTAAATAAGTTTGATGCTCATACAGGTTTCTAAACTGCGTTCCATCAAAGGCTTGGTGAACCTCTGTCGTTGAGTTAAATATAATAGCACCGGTGGCAAATTGCAACTCGCTAAGGTCTGTGGAGTTAAACGACTTTATGCTGTCTGGATCGACAGAACCAAGGTTAATCTCTAATATTCTAATTAATCTGTTAAAAGTATCTGCCGAAACGGTGTCACCATCAGCTAAAGGCAGTTGTGTAGGTAATAATTTACTCATTATCTACGCCCGGATGGTTGTACTTCTACTCTTGTGCTGCCAAGCCTCCACTTGTAATTTTTTCTATCGTTGACGGCATTATCGTCATCTGATTCAAAACGCAACACAAACTGTCTAGCTCGTGATCGTAAAGATCCAAAGGTTGAACTAGCAGTAATCTGCGTCGTTGAATCTGTTGATAATGTTTGATTATTAAAATCACGCCTCTTGACAACTACATTGATAGCTGGGTTTTGACTTGTTCCTGCCTGATTAACAAACAAGACATCTGGCAGAATACGTTTTAAAAACACAAATCTATCGCCATCTGCAATATCTATGTCAGCTGATTCTACAAACACACCATCCATAGCGCTTTCGTCATCGTTAAACCCTTTCTCATGCTCGTAGATGCGCTTTGTTGAACTTTCTTCACCAGCTGCTAATGGTTTATCCAATACACCTGCAGCTAACCAACTATAGCGCTCTAAAGTACCGATACTCCAAGAACCTTCTTCATAGTTGTATATTGCGTATCTTGAAATCTCTGTTTCATTATCCGTGGTTGACGGATAGAAAAACCATATTTCAGAAAACTCTTCGTTTAAACCTGCAAAACATTTGAAGGCTTGCGTATCATCAAGATCTGAAAATACATAATCTTGCACGCTACAAGGCAGTTTTTGCACTGAGCCGTTGTAGTAATAAAAACCTTTTTTCGACATGTAATAAACACCTCGCGGTGAATTGGTAGCAGCCTTTGGACCTATTAAACCTGCGCCTTCGTTTATAAGGTTGACTGCGAAAGTAAGAGGTGGTCCGATAAAATTCATTGAGTATAGGGAGGTGTCAGTCCATATCAACACCTCTTGTCTTGCTTTCAAACCACCAACTATTGCAGAACCAGAAGATAATCTTAACGATCCAGCAGTATTGGTGGCTAACGGCTCAAACTCTAACGGGTTTTCTTGGTCACTAAATGCAATTAACATAGGATCTAGTACGCCTGTTCTGGCGCCGCTACTAATAGGATCAGCTCCTAAAATAATTAAATGTCTATCTGTTTCAGAGGTTATTACTTGTAAAGCTTTGGTTGGCACTAAGTTAGCACCGCTTGTAGTTGCTAAATTTACAGCTCTAGTGCTAACGCCGTCGTTTTCAATCCACCTAAATACACCACCTGCTCTTGGGTTGATAATTAAATCTTCTCCATAATTATCGTGCGTCCATAACCGAAGATTGTTTGTGTCTGATAGCTCAGTGGCAGCTCCCCATGATCCAGCACCCCAAGCTCCTACACCCCAACCTGTAGATGGAACATAAACATCTAAACCAGAATTTAACAAATATTCGGCATCAGTTGATGAGCCGCCATTGCCTGAATCACTAGCATTTGCAGTAACTGTAGCTCCGCTTGTGTCTTTTGCAGTTATTTCATAAGTATTTGTGCCTGTTACTAACGAGATTTGATATTCTTGATTGAGCACAGTTGCTGTTACATTACCACCCAAACTAACAGCGCTTGAAAAAGTTACAAAATCTCCGTTTACAGCGCCGTGAGCGCTATCTGTTACTGTTAAAGTTGAAGATCCGTTGGTGGCTGCAAACGTAGCTGAGTTAGTAGTGGTTTTTCTAATTGGGGTTATGTCGTTATATGCACCACCCTCTTCGATGTAATACTTATTAGTTGTGCCTATGCCTAGATACTTGTTACCCCCAAGAGAAATCCATGAATGTAATGCTCTTGCAGAACCAACCAAGGTATCAGAGGAAAGTTTTTCCCAGCCACCTATTTTTTCAACTCTGCCTTTTCTAAAACGAATTTTATCGCCGTTCACCCAACCACCTTCGTTGGAGTAATCGGTTTCCTCTTTGTTTATACCAGGCTTAAAATTAAGTTTTGATAGCGGCATGAGGCGACATCTAAGCTAACCTAATAATCGCGCCAGTCGCAGTAGCACTAGGAAACACTATAGTAAAATCTCCTGCGGTTGAGGTTTTATCTCCACCAAAATCGATTGCTGCTACAGCTTTGTCTGATTGTGTGTCGTTATAGATCAAACATCCTCTTGCTGTAACCGTAGCGTTACTAAAGGTTAAATCTGCAAAGTCGCACACAGCTGTCGTTCCAGATGTAGTTGGAGTTACGCTCGTTAGCGCTGAACCGCCAGAAGTATAGTTTGTGCCACTTGCTTGCCCTGTTGTGACAAAAGCTGTCGTGCCTGCTCCTAATGTTGCAGAGCTAGTGTATAAAGCCAGTTTAAATGAATTACCACTAGACGCTGTAAAGTTATGTGTGCCGACTAACAACTCTTGTTTAAAGCTTGTACATATTGCTGATGTTATTGCCATTATAGCTCCTTCAATATTTTAGCCATGTCGCTGTGGCCTTGTTTTTCTAACAAATTTGCATAAGTCGTATTTTGCGACTTAATTGCATTTTTTATAGTATATAAGATTACAGTATAAACTTGGTTTTGGAAAGCTAAAGCCTGTTGTTTGATATGGTCAGGAGCACTGTCAGATATGTCACATATTTTTTTTGTAGCTTGAGCTGCCCAAAACTCTGGATCATGTCCTTTGCCCTCAGTGGTTGTAACGCCAACTTTACCTAAAACAAAGTCGCTTTTTGCGCTCATCCTTTGTATGGCTCTGGTGGAACCACGTCCTCATCGATCTTTAGCCCATATTGTTCTAACTGTTTGTTAATATCATCATACGGCCCAATAATAAATCGCCCTTCGTGCGGTACAGCTACAAGCGGTTTGTCTAATCTATGGAAACCGTAAAGTTTTTCTGTGCCTGGGACATTAGAATCTAACACTGTAGATCTGCCACTGATACCAATAAGTATGTCCTCGCTCATGCATTTACTAATCCAAAACTCAACACAAGCTCTGCCAGCCTCTGCAAAGTGCATATTTTCTTTGTATGAAAAATCTATTCCAAATAAATCTAATCTGCCTATTTTATTGTATAGAGCATAAGCAATAGCATAAGCTACTGTATTGTTTAGATATGCACATTTTGTCGCATTGCATACATCTTCCACAGGATACATCACCGGGTTGTTAATTCTAGGATCTAGCTCACAGGTGTAAACTGGTGTCTGCGTTTCCCGTAGAACCCTACACATGACAGACGTTTGTTTACCAGCATCGTCAGTATCAAAAAACCTGCTTGCAGGATCTAACATAAATATACGATCACATGGATATGTAGATGCAGCTGAATTGATACACCATACCTCGTCCCACGTTCTACCGTTTTGTAACCCTATGGCGAAATCAACTTGCGATATGCCAAGTCCGACTAGAGCAATACTTTTGCTTTCTAAAGATTCTATTCTACTCATCAACTCACATTAGAGCGAACTGAATCATACCTATATTCGTCGCGTGTACCACGACCTTCTGATGTGTTTTTCATTCTAGCTATCGCCTCCTTAAAACGCCCTTCTAACTGTGCGATAACGTCAGCAGGTTCTTTTAAAAAGATTGCACCCTCTACCAGAGAACCATACAGCAATGCATCGCTGTAGTCCGTCGATAAGAATGTCGTGCCAGAGTCGCTACCAGCAGTCAAAGAGACTGGTTTATGTAAATAATGAAGCTCAACCGTATAATCTGCATCAGGTATAGGCGAAACCTCAAAAGCCGCATCGTCAAATAAAGAATAATATTTAGGCGTACTTCTCGTAGTGCCCGATGAATATTCTTTAATAAATGACGGATGTTTAAAATCTAGATAATCGTATGTTGACGAGCTTATTAAGGCCAAGCTCATCGGTGCATAAAAATCTGTTGGTGTAGCTAAGAAACGATTACCTGTAGTCAAAGTGCCTTGTACATTCTTTCTTTGTTCAGGAAGTTGTACAAAAGAAAATATACGATCCTCTGCCTCTTGTATGAAAGTTGGTAATTGTGTAGTAAATGTTGACTCAGATACCTCAAGATAATCTTGTATTGCTGTCTTTAATGTAGCTAATGTAAAACTCATGTCGTCACCGTAACTTCGCCAACACCAGAACTTACAGAAAAAGTTGTAAGCAAACTACCTAATTTTCCATCACCAACATTTGTATAAACCAAAAATTTAGAGTTGTCGTCTGCGGTGTCGGGTCTTGGATCTTTTACTGCTTGAGGGTCTACAGCGGATGGTTTTGGTTGTAATTGTGGGTGTTTGGCATCCCACTGATCTGGACCCACCAACAAACCATCCCAAGTTTTACGCATTTCACGCAACTTATATCGAAAACCAGTAATATCGCAAATACCGTATGAATTTTTACCAGATGCAAAAGCCATTATGCGTTAT
>CEQV01007454.1_pt1 | contig 14387 bp, 17 predicted proteins | sample 530971 | NCBI WGS metagenome assembly CEQV01 (sample SAMEA2621173, study PRJEB7988) | marine metagenome | biome: marine biome (ENVO:00000447); feature: deep chlorophyll maximum layer (ENVO:xxxxxxxx); material: "saline water (ENVO:00002010), including plankton (ENVO:xxxxxxxx)" | depth 100 m
GAAGTGCCGATTCCGACATTTTGACTATTATTAATTCTGATTGCTTCTGTATTATTAGTGCCAATCATTAAATTATGGCTTGATGTTGTTCCTACAAATGCATTTGAATCTTGTGCATAAAATTTTAAACTAGCATTATTAGTTGTGTCTTTAAGTTGAATAAATGGGGTACTTGCGTGTTCTATTACTAAACCACTTTGATCTATTTGTACTTCTCCTGAAGAAGTTATCCTCATTCTTTTTGTATTGTCGGTATAGAAATCTAAATAATTACTTCTCCTATTTCCTAATTGAACACCTGAACCATTCATAGCCACAAAGAATTGTTCAGAATCAGGATCAGTATTAGCATTATAAATACCAAATTGCGAAGTTCCGTTTTCTGTAGAACTTGCTATCCTAGCATCACCAACAATATGTAATTTAGAATCGGCTGAGGTAGTGCCGATTCCCACATTACCACTTGTCAAACTTATGTTTATATTATTAGCATTAGCCCCTGCATTACCCCCAAATGAACCTACTGCATTATCAGAAGAAACATATAGACTATCATTTGAATCTCTAACTCTGATATAACCATCAGTATCAGTTGAATAAAAATCTGCTATTTGATCGTCTGCTGTTTCAACATGAAGTGGAGATCCAGGTGCTGTTGTACCAATTCCCACATCTCCTGTATCAGCTTCTATAACTATTCTTGGGGTATAAGTATCACTATTAGCATCACCATCAGCAGCCCCACTTGATATTTCAAAACCTTTGTTTGTTGAATCTTGTGCTGCTATTTTCCAATTGTAATGTGATGAACCTGTTTGAAAATATAATCTAGGGTCAGCATCATCAAGCAATATGTTTCCTGAGACATGTAGTTTTTCTTCAATTGAAGAAGTGCCAATTCCAACATTATTGCTATCATCAACAACAATACCAACTCCTGTTCCACCACCACCTGCTATACCAATATAATCACTTGCACCTGCTCTTAATTGAACTCCTGCATTACCTGTTGATGGACTATCTGCCAATATGATGTCTAAATCTCTATTTCCTGATGTAAAAGAAGCATTACCTGTAACATTTATACCACTAGCTGTTGCAGTAAGAACATCAACGGAATTTGTTGCATCAATAAACCTTAAATTACCATTACCATTTTTGATCTGCCAATCAGGGTTGTTATCAGTATCAGTTAAATATAATGTTGGTCCTGCATTTGATATGGTTACATCACCTGTAAGACTTACATTTCCTGTAACATCTATACCATTACTTGATGTGGCTAGTTTTGCACTATCATTATGATATAAAGTGACTGGACCATCAGGTTCAAAGGTTGCTAATTCTTCACCACCAACTTTATAAAACCCTGATGTTGCTACACCCGCAGTAAATATTTTTATGCCACCTGTTCCTGTTTCGGAAATTATGCTGTTTGAGCCATCGTGATATATCTCTAAATCATTACCTGTACCAAAATAAGCTTTAATGTTGTCTGGGAATGTAAGTCCGTTAGCATCTAGATATGCTTCAATTTCATCGGTAATAGCTACGCCTGTTTGAGAAAACAGACCAAGTATTCCAGCAGTTAGCCTTAATTCTACATCATCGCCTGCGGAAAAAGATCTTGCTGAAGTGCTTTCTTGTGCTCTAACAACGGTAAGAGTATTACTGCTAATAGCAGTAACTTTAACAATTTCATTGTTAACACCATCATCAAAAGTTACAAAACAAACCTCTCCTGCTCCTAAGGATGGAAAGACACTGCCATCTACTACAGATATTGAAGTTGCAGAGTCATTTATCCCAGAACTAAAGGTTGTTTTTGCATTGTTCTTAAAAACAACTGCCACAGAATACTCCTAAGTTCTTATTAAGAAACTGTTACAGTCCAAGTTATTGTCATAGAGTCAGCTGCACCTTTATTTACTACTGAAAAAACTGTTCTACATAACATAGTTCCACTTGAAGAAGCATTGAATAATCCAGCTTCTGTAAGAGCACCAGTTCCAGTTCCAGCAGCAAAGGTAGCAACATAAGCAACCTCATTACTGGTAACTGTAGTAGAAGTAAGACTTACTCTAGATCCAACTTGTGAACCTAAAGCAGTGTCCCCTGCGGCAGCAGCAGTAGATCCTGTACCAACAGCCATATGAGTCATGGCAGTGGCGGAAGCATCTTTCATTCTGCTAGCTACGAAATTTTTTCCAGCGGTTACAACTAGGTTATCAATTTCTTTAATGGTTTCCCCATTTAAAGCAATTTGTAACTTACCTTTTAATTTTAGTCCGTCTTTTAACATTTTTTCTCCTAATTTAATACACCGGTATTTAAAGCAGAAGTATTTAGACCCCCAGTAATACCATAAGTTACCTGAAAAGATATCGATTCAGTTACTGATAAGGAGTCCGCATCTACTTTGCTTAAAGATATCACATCTGTCTCTGATAATGAAACAGATTCTGTCTTTCCAACTCCCAGTTGAAAAGAGTTAAGCTCATCAGAAAAAGATATAGATTCTGCCTTATTTAAACCTGGAGACTTAACAGGAGAATCAGATAAACTAAAGGCATCAGTTCTAGGTGTTGAAAATAAATATGCTTTCTGTTCAGATATAGAAAAACTTTCACTAATTGGTTTACTAGATTCAAAATTTAATTCATCTGAAAATGAATAAGAATCAGAAAGGACTTTAGAAAAATTATAAATATGTTCTTCAGACAGCGTTGTTATATTGTCTTTATTTAAAATAGAATCAGTTTGTAATGGGTCTGCTAAAGAAGCTCTATCATCAAGAGTAAAAGAGTCTGTAAAATCTCTATTAAATGAAACTACCCTAGAAAGAGATTCAGACATACTTAATGTTTCAGTTTTTCCTAAATTTGGGTGTATAACAGATGTATCTGCAAAACTAAATGTATCTGCTTCACTTATAGATGTTGCTAATGAAGTAATATCACTAACAGATATGTTTTCTTCTGCAACATTACTTAACCCAAAACTATGAGACTCAGACATTGTTACCTGATCTTGTTTTACTAAATCAGATGATATTACTGAACTTTCTGATAAATTAACTGTTTCTGGAAATCCTTTAGAAACAGAAAATAAAGTTAAATCTGAAAATGAAAATTGGTCAGATAAAACATTATTAAATGAAAATACAACTTGTTCCTGGACTGTTATCGTTTCTGCATTAGGATTGCCTGGCAAGAAATATAAGTTTTTACTATCTGAATCAACAAAAATTTTAAGATTTAAATTTGTATAATTTGTTGATAAGTGTGGTTTTATGTAACTTAATAAAATCCCTTTTAAAGGAGCAATTACTTGATTGCTAACAGAAGCAGAATACTTGGTATAACCTGTGGATAAACTAGGTGATGAAGATTGAGCAGACTCTATTAATGCTGAAGCTTCTTGAGTTTGAGTTGAAGCCTGTAGGTTTACATATTCTACAGTTAACTTTATAGCCATTAGTCAAAATCATCTCTCACATTAAATTTAATTAAATCATTAACAGTTTGAATATTACCGTCTGATTTGGTAATTTCTATTTCACCCTCATAAAATCCTGATGTAGAAAATGTTGAATTTGTAAATACAGCTGCACATTTCCCTTCGGCTGGGGTTGTTAATGAGGCTGTAAGAGTTGCCAATATTGCAGTAGTTCCTATTTTTCTTATTCTTATTTTAACTGTAGAACCAGATAAATTTATTGGTGCAAATGTTGTAGAGTCTTCAGGGTCTAATGTTTTCCCCGCAGCCGCTGTATTGCTATCAGTTAAAGTAAAATTTAATTCAGGATGTGTATCTCCTGTTACTACTTTTATTGTTGTTGAATATGCCATTTATACAAACTCCTGGTATGTAACTGTTAGAGGAGCACCAACTAAACCATATTTAGTTTTTCTGACTGCTCTTGCCTCTCCTTTATCATACATAATTTTATTTAAATCTGCTGCCTGTAAATCACTCCAAGGGCTATCTTTCATCATCTGAAGCCTATAAAGAGCACCATGAACTATAGTTTCTTGATATTCATTAATGATGATATTTGGAATTGTTGTAGCAGTTGATGTTGGTTTCAAGCTATATAATGCATATAAAGAATAATTTTTGTCTGGGGTGGGAGCAAGTAAAATTGTTTCTTGATCCTTTTGAGAATAATATTTTGGCTGTCCTTTCCCGTATGAATCAAATAAAGATGGGTTTCCAATTAAAGATTTTGGTTCTAATCTTGAAAAACTTTTTTCTGATATTTGAGCATCGGATTCTCCGTTCTCGTAAAAAAATTCTAATATATGATTTAATTCTGCTCCTGAAGGAATGTCCAGGTCATTAGACTCATATTCATTTATTCCAGTTACTGACTGGAAAAGTGTAAGGTCTGCTAAATAAATATCTGTATTAACACAAAAATCGATAATAGTATTTCTTAGTTCCTCAATAACAATAAAAGATGGGCAATTAGGAGCCTCTCTTTTTACTTTAGGTACTAATGATTCTATTTTTTTTGATGCTGCCATTATTCATTACTGTGCTGGAGTTGATGGCGAAGGCATTGAAGCAGCATCAACTTGAGCCTTTATTCCTAGTGAACTTTGAAATGCTTGAAGATAAACTCCAGCTCTATTCATATCTCCAGCATATTCGGTGTCTTTTTGATAAGCCCTATAAAGCATATAATCTAAAATAGCATTAGCATAGACATCATCCAAAGATATTACAGTTGTGTCGCTAGAAAAATTACCAATAGTAATGTCACTAGGGGCTGAACTATAAACAATACTTATAGTATGTCCTCCACCTGAAGGATGAGGATATACATAAAATATTTTTGGATCTACTGGATCATACACATAATGCTCAACACTTGTTCCTGTAGTTCCATGCCAGTCTTCTATTTGATCGTCAAGAACTCTTCTTTCTATATTTGTTATAGGTTTTGTTGCTGGTGAAGCATTTGCGTAGATTGATAATAATCTTAATGCTGCTGTTGGTAGTGTTTGTTTAGCTGCCTGAGCTAAAGTAAAGGATGCATTTACTGGATTAGCATCTGGTCTAAATAATACAATTTCTCTTTGTGCATCATTAAGATAGTTTAATAAAGTTTGCTGGGTCCAACGAACATTGGTCGTATCTTGAAGAATTTCCTCAGCTCTGTCTATTAAATCTATTACTTTAACTGTTGCCACTTTATTTACCTAAAAGTTTTTTTTGCTCATCAGTTAATGATTTTTCATCATATATAAAGTTCCAATACTCTGCTCTATGTATAGGGTTATATGAAACTATTTTTCCATGTTCGCCAACTGAATAAAGCGGTGTTTTTGATTTTGCTTTTTCAACAGGCTTATCTACAGGGTCTGATTTCTCTAGTGAAGAAAGTTGTGATTCTAAATCTACCAATTTGTCTTTAGGATTTAAAGAAACATTAAACTTTTCTTTTGCTACTTTTACTAATTCGTCTTTCGTCATTATTACTCCTTCGGGGTATTTATTAAAGATATCATAAATAATGAAAAGAGGGGAGCCGAAGCTCCCCAACTAATTATTAAGAATTTAACTTAATTTCGCCAAATGCTGTTGGTACAACAACTTTATAGCCATAAACAGTTAAACCTCTCACACCATCACCGAATGAAGACTCAAGTCTTACAGTTTCAGTGTTAGTCATTTGAGAAGCATATGCTACAGCTTTAGGGTGACCAAAGAATCCAGTAGTTACAGATCCACTAACAGGTAAATTGTTAGATACATAGACAGTAAATCTATCTATCATGCCAATCATTCCATTTCTTAATGGTGAAACACTATCACCTGTTAAGTATGCCTGCTTAAGGTCTGAGTTTTTAATTACTGCCGCAGTTGCTGGGTCAATAATCATAAACCTATCAGATTCTGGGATATTATTTTGGTCTAATGTTTTACCAGCAGTCAAAATATGCCCTAAGATGTTACCAGCATTAGTTCCAGCTTCACTAGCATTAACATCTGTTAAAGATGATCCTGAACCAATGTTGCCAAATACATCCTGCTCAACAGCAATTTTCATGTTTTGAGCTGCATCTTCTGCTGCTGCGTTCATGAAATCAATATCAGCCTGATTTCTTAAAATATCATCAACTTTAAAAGCGTAGCTTTTAGCCTTGTTGATATCAAGCTCTACTGTGCCTGAAGTTACATCTGCATAAGTCAGTGAACCAGTGTAGTCTGCTACAGATACTGCTGGTACTGTTCTAATGTTTACTTTATTACCTAACCCTGAAATTTCTCCTTCGTACTCGTTAGTTGTTACATCCGACAAAACGGTCTGAGCGTAAAACTTAGCTTGTAGCTTTTTGGAAAATACTTCAGGTATAAAATGCTGTTCTCCAGCTGCGAAAGAAAAACTTCCACTACTTGATGAATATGCCATTTTTTTCTCCTATATATTTTAAAAATTAATCTATATAGTAAGACTACCTGTCCTTCACCCTTCCTTCAGAATAAGCACGATCAATATCTTTTTCGTGTTTACTAAACTGTTTATCAGTTAGTTTTCCAATTTCCGTGGCAGTCCAAATCTTCTTACTACCTGTTACATTTTGCTTCCTAGCTTTAGAGAGTGAAGGTTCAACATTTTGTTTAGCCTTTTCTACTAAATCTTTTTTAGAAGCACTGTTGGAAACTAGACCCAAATCTTCTTTATATTTTGATAAGAGGGATACAACATCCTCGGCATCTCCATCCTTAGCTGCGTTTTGCCACATCCTTGATTGTCTGCTTAACCAGAGTGAAAAATCTTCACTTGCTGATAAAGACTTCCAATCCGGGTGTGTACTTGCAATAGCATCGAAATGCTTTTTGTCTGCTTCTTCTTTTTGAGATTTCAAGACCTCATCTGTAGCCTGATTCACCTTTTGATCAACAGCGGCAATGCGAGCATCAACATAAGATTGTAAAGGTTTCACCAAATCTGGGTATTCCTTAATTATCTCAGAAAGGTCAACATTCACTTGTTCTTTCTGTTTTTCAACTTGAGCATCAGACTTCATCGCTTCCATTGCTGTGAATTTATTATTCATTTCAGCTATTTTAGCTTCGAGTTCTTTCTCTCTCTGGGTAGATTTGGTCATTTTCGCCTGGGCGTTTTTATACCTTTCTTCCCACTGTTCAGCAGACAACAAACCCTTATCAGATTTAATGTCCTCTTCCTGAATCTCTTCTTGCTGATCAGATGAGTCTTCAGTATCCTGAGATTCATCGGGTGAATTATCCACATCTTCTTGAGACTCTTCAGGGGTGTCCTCTGTTTCTTCTTCTTGGGTTGCGAGCCCTTTAGCTTCAACTTCGGATTCCTGTTGAGAATCTTGAACTTGTTTCAACATCTCATCAGCTTCTTTTTCAAGCTTTTCAGCGATCATCTCGCCTTTAGTTTTTTCTCTATCCATTTTTTCGGTCCTTAATCGGGGTATCGATAAAATTAACTATAAATGTTAGGTGTATCCTTTCGGGTGCCTAACGCTTTGATTACTTTGTCAGCAATCTCGTCTAAAGATACTATAAACTTAAGAATGTCGCAACGACCTTGACTAAAGAGGTAATTGTCCGTTATTTCCAACTGGTCCCGCTCCGCTTGGCGTAGGGACTCCATTTCTTCCATCAGGACCGACCATTCCTTCGGCATTTGCGACTTGATTAACTTCACCGCCTTGCTGGCTGGCAAGGATAGCTTGTTGTAGTGCTTGCTCATTCATTAACTCCTCTTGAGATTTTATTACTTCGTCTGGATCAATATCCAATGATTTAGCTATATCAGTTAATAGTTTTTCTCTATCAACCATTTGTGCATCTATTGGGTTATTGATTAAAGACAAGAATTGTAGCAATCTTTGTGATTGTACTTCTTTCTGTATCAGGGCTGTGGATCCTTTTGCAATAACACGCATATCTGATTTGACATTTTCATTTTCATTCCATGTCATATTCCAATCATATAGTGAGCGTATCATTGGTTTTGTTAAGAAATCATCAATATTTTTGATGACTGATTTTAGAACAATATTGGCATTACTCATTAATATTGAGATACCTGTAGCCGTTCTATTTAGTGAGCTGTTTGTTTGTCCATGTGTATATGATGGTAATGCTGTTGTTTCATCAGCAAATCTTCTAAATAATTCTATTACTGAAACAAGGGCTGGTGAATTAGATTGAGGTTGATAAAAACGCACCATAGGCTGGTTTCCATCTCCTCCCTCTCGCAAGAATACACGCCATGGATATAGTTCTGTTGGGTCTTCTCCTGAAGCCATGATATCTGTATTTACTTCAACCATAGGACCAGAAGATAAAGCAACATTATCTAAATATATTCTAGTAGCTGCGTTCATAGTAGCTTGTGAATCACGCATCATTCTAGGTACACCAGTTCCCCAGAATGCGTGTGGGTTTTTCTCATATGGAAAAATAAAGTATGGAATAACTCCACCAGGCAAAGGATTTAATTGTGCTTTAATAACTTTGCCATCAGTAACCCAAATATTAGCACTATACTCTTGAGTTAAATCATCATCGGCATCAAACTCTATTCCAGCTTCTTTTAAATCATTACCATTTAAAGAACCCCAAAATTCTAATATTTCAAACTTTTCTGTCTGAGTGCTTCTATCTTTAACATTAGCTATTTGTCTTCTGTCTTTTTCATGTTGTGCTTCATCGTGATTTCCTTCTGGATTCATCATTATGCATTCATCAATAAGATCAACATTGAATCCTGGAAAATCTTTTAAATCAGCAAATTCTGTTCTTGAAACAATATGTCTTCTAAAAATATCACGCATATCATTTACTGAAGTAGCATGAGGGTCGGGATATAAATCAAAAATAGATACTGCCTCCATCTCTGGTAAAGGACTTTCTTCATAAATTAAATCAAATCCTTCATCTCCTTTAACCCATTTATGATCTTTTTCTATTCTTAGTGTTCCAGCTTTCATAGCTCCCGTACCAAAAATAACTTGCTCCATAATAGCGTCTTTCATTTTACCTTCTAAATTATTTTCTAACGCTTGATCTAAAATAGCTTCTTCCATATTTTCAACTCTAAGAGCTGTCTCTTTTTCAATTTCTTCTTTAAGCTCAGAAAATCTAGATGCAATTATGTCTTGCACTAAATTAGGGTCCATTACTTCGGCAGCTTGCATAATTTCTAAAGTTGCCTTTTCAGTAAGTTCTTGTTCTAAAATTGGTTGTTTAGTAATAGGGGTTGATTCAATCGAAAAGAATTTTTGTCCAGGCTGAAATAATAAATCGGTGATTCTTGAATAAGCTGCTAATACTTTTGTTCTGGTTAGACCAACATAAACTTGTGATCTTTCACCTTTAGACTGAATCTTTGCTAAAACATCCGGATCATATTGACCCATAAAAGCTCTAAGGTCTTCAATCCAATGATCCTCAATTTCATCTCGAGCATCTTTATATTCTGTATATTTAGATCTTAATAAAGCTCCAAGGGCATCTAATTCCTCTAGCTCAAGCTGAGTAGCTTCTTCTGCTAAAGTAGCTCCTTCAGGTCCTAATTCTTTATTCATAATTTAAAAATATTGTTTCTTTATTCTTTTAAAGTTTTGTCTATGTTTTCTTGGCATACTATTTAAACCAAATAAAGCAATAGCGTATGACATTATTCTATCATCAAAACAGCCTTCTTGGGCATTTGTTATGCCTCTAGCATCTACGATATAAGTTCGCAGTTCATCTATTAGCTCTTTATCTACTATACCAGATTCCCCCTGGCGTAGTAAGTGTACTAAGTTATCAATAATTAATGGTTTTGTCTTGCTTGTTGTTAAAAACCCTGCCCGCCTAGTTAATTTATCTACATAAGCATCATCTACTGTTTGTTCAACATAAAGATTTGGATAATTTAATTCTTGTATTTTTCTTACTGTAGTAAGTCCGTGATTGTTTCTTTCTATCAAAGTCCAGGCTTTATTATAAAAATGACCTATTTTGGCAACTATGTATGCCAGATCAAATGGATCGACATGACCGCTCCAGGTCGCAACTTGATTACCTAAATGGTCAAGAACCTGAACACAACTATAATCTCCATGCTCCAAACCCTCTGCAACATCTACTCCCATGCAATACCTGAGAGAATCCTTTGGATTCTCGAAAATTTTTAGAAGCCCTTTTTCATGCGGGATAAACTCAGACTCTCTAACATCGTAGCGTTCAATCGGGGTATAGCATTCAACAGCAGCCTGATCTATGTATTTTGGCTCAACAAATAATCTACCAGTAGTTAAAAATGCTTCTTGCGGGGTGCTAGGATACTCCTGTCTAAATAAGTCTTCCCCCCCTAATTCCTGAATCTTTAATCTCCGAAACATTATTTGCTCATCATCTAGATTAAACATAGTCTTAATATCTTGTTCTTCAGGCTCTATTTCAAAGTATGGGTCCACTTTTCTACGATACTCTGACATTGTGTACCAAGGAATGAAACATATATCCCACTCTCCTTCCCCCCGCAGTGCTCTCATACAAGCATCATAAAACCATCCTCCCGCTCCATTAGCAGTAGATTCTAATAATATTTCTGACTCTGCTTCTGGTACGGTCTGAAGTAACCCGGGGATTATGTCCGCATTCGGATAAAAGGCTACCTCAGAGCCGTGTAAATAATTAGTTGTCCAGCCACGACCAACTTCGCCTGTTCGGGCTGTAGCTATTCTCCAACGAGATCCATGAGTAAAAGCCATAGAATTAGTAGTAGATTCTTTTAAGTCGGGGGTTACTAATGGGTGGGGTAAGTTGTCGTAAAAGTTTTTTACCATACTAAAAATAGCTTTAGTAGATTCATTAAGATGTGAAACTACTACAGCGTTTTGATTTTGTGCTGAAACTGTCTTCCAAAATCCTCTCGCCTGGCAGTAGGTAGATATCCCTGTCTGACGAGATTTTAAAATTAACATTCTCACTCTGCCATTTTTTTTATATTGTTTCCTTATTTGTTTGTCTAGTTGGGTCTGTGCTTCGTTAAATTCTAGTGGAATTAGCTTTCCTTGTTTATTTATAATTTTTAAACAGTTTTTAGCGTATTGACTGAGATTCGTTTTAAAGGTATTTATAATTTTTTGTATTTTATTTTTTTCTGTTTGGGTTTCCAAAATTACATACCCCCCTTAAGGTCATAGGGGATATGGGTATATATGTGTATGATGGTACCCTGACCAGCACCCCCCGCCCGTTCATTCATGCGTGCTGTACGGTACGGGGTTCTTATATGTGTGTGAGGTTTGGGTATGAGATTTATGCTCATTTTATAGAAAATAAAAGAAAAAAAATAAAAAATAAAACTTACAATAAAGAATCCCCTAGTTTAGGTGATCTGCTTTTTCCTCTAAATCGAGGGTATCGAACCATGAATCTTTCATAGATAGTTCAAGCTTCTGACTTGAATCAATCATCTGATAGTATTTCATTAAAAGCTCTAGAGCCTTTACACGGGATCCTGCGGTATGACCCTGAACATCTCCTAATGCTTCCTCTTTTAATCGCTCTATGATGTCGTCATGGTCTTGTAGGTTGCGTTCTTTTGATTCCGATAACTCTTTTGCAAGCATTTCGCAGACTTCATCATCATTCATCAGTCTGTGCCCTTGATTGTATGCACTCTTTTCTGAGTATCCAGTTCTCTTTGCTGATTCAGTTGCGTTCTTTGTCACAAGAAAATGCTGAACAAATTCAGCTTTTCTTTGCTTCATTGTCTTATCTTTGATTGCCATTGTTATTACCTCTTATAGCTTGATATAAGTGTACACCATTTCTTTAAATCTTTTAAGCTCATAGTGTACTTCATCATGTTAGTAGCAAGGCACACTAAAGCAATATTTTGCTTAGTGTAGCCTTTGCTATTATCAACTCTATCTATCGATATGTTTGCTAGATGTTTGCCTGTGCCATCCTTTACATGGCTCATAGTGATACCTGTATATGCACACAATCCCTTTTGCTTCTCATATACTTTGTGTAAGTCTTCTTTGCTTATAGTAAATTCATGTGTCTGCTTTCTTCTATGACTTAGCTGATAGTATAGGTTGTTTATATACGCATACGGGCATTGACTGATTCTTTTTCTTTTCCCCGATTGGCGGCAGGTTCGGCAAGTTCTAAGCCTATAGCCCTTTGTGATCTCAAATTTGGTTATGGGTTTTCTTTTCCCGCAGTTTCGACATGATCTAGTTTTATGACCAGTCGTATGGGGTTGTGTCTTTAACTTCAAGTTCAAAGCTTTCAACATCTTTTAGAATCTCTCTAAATTTATCCATAGCAACTTTACTAGCAGAAACAGCAGTTTGATTTTTCATAAGACTACTGCCAACTAATAAACATCCGTGGCTATCTTTCTCGGGAAAATTTCCAACATGAAATAAAATGTAAGTTCTATCGGGGACATCACACACTTCAAATGTTTGTCCAAACTTTTTACTTGTATATGCCTTACAGTTATATGTTCCTAGTGGGATACAGCTGATTTCTTTTTTATTCCCCCGCCATGGTCGCTCCGCAATAAAAAATACTTCATCTTTTACTGTTAATTTTCCTAATGTTCCATCAGGAAGATATGCGAATCTTTCCAGTGAAGCTTTTATATTATTTTTAAAGAACATAGATTAATGCTCCCGCAACACCAACAATTAAAGCCCAAATGAATCTTTCTAGCCATCCAACATAAACATTACCCTTTGACTGGGAAGCTTCAAGGGTTCTTAGTCTTACTTCATGATCGGCTAGATCATCTTTTTGACTTATTATTCTTTCTTCAAGTCTTGGTAAAATAGAAGTCAGCTTGTGTACCTCCTCCATTTTCTTTTCAAGACTATCTAAACGCATTTCTAAGTGTTTTAATTCCATTTATTTAAATTATTTCAATAGTATGTAATGCACTAAAGATACAGAATTGGGACAAATAATGCCACTTAATTAAAAAAATAATTAAATTAATTCTTGACACTACATATAGTGTACCCTTACCATTGTAATCAATGTTTACATTTTTAAGGAGAAAATATGAAAAAGATAGATTTTAATTTAGACGGTATGCATAGAGATACTTACGGAGAGGGTAACAGAGCTTATCAACTCCGTAAGGCTCATTGTGATGTATATAGTAAAGATGGCATAGAGCTATACTTTTCTTATGAAACTTTAGTAGCTTTCAAGGTTCCTCATTATCAGCTAGTTTCTGTTGAGAATTGTTGGGGTAATACTACTGGAAAACATCTTAACTGGATTGGAGAGCCTAAGGACGCAAGATTATCTTTTAACGACTTTAAGACAGTAGCTAAAGAATATCTTGAGCCTTATGAAGGGGGAAAAGATTTGAAGGTGTTGAAAGAGGGGGTTCTAGATGGCTCTTCTGCTAGTGATCAATTAAAGACTGTGGGCATGGTGTCAGCTATGTTTGATCTTATATGTGCAGATGATAAAGAAGCTTCTGTTAAGTATAGGAAGAAATTTTATAAGAATGTTGACGGTCTTTCTTTTCCCCCCGATTGGGAGCAGCTGACTACTCAGGAAAAAGATGAAAGACTGTCAAAAGTGGACAGCTTGGCTATCAAGGGGGACAACAATGGTTAATGTATATGAAAAAGCTCTTGAGGTTATTAACTCAGGGCTATTCCTTCAAATGGAAGGAAGCTTTGGCAGATACTATGTTAATACTTATATTGATAGTGGGATCATAAAAACTACTAATGATAAGGGCAGATATATAACTGACGGCTATGGTCGTCAGTTTTATCTAAAGAAATTTTTTATTGATTATGATCGCATTGATTATCTTAAAGATTGTGATCCTGATTTTATTTATAACTTAGAAAACGGGGAGGGAAAATGATTGAATATGTTATTTTCGGAATAATTGATAATGCAGTCATGATCTTAGGAGCTATGACTGGTTATGAAGTAGAGAAGTATTTGCCTAAACCATTTCAAAAAGGTTTAGGAACAGTATTTGGAGCGGGTATCGGTAATGCGGTGTCTGACTTTATGGGAGGAGCGGGAAGCGGTTCTTGGGATTTAGCTTTTGGAACTGCTTTCGGATGTCTAATAGGTTTGATCTTCATTCCTTTGTTTGTCTATGTAGGTAAGTTGAGAAGACAATGGAGGTCGAAATGAGTGACATAGGTAACAGATGCGTTCACTGTGGAGAAGATACTTCTTTTGGTAGTGGCAAGTTTGTCAACAGGATTCCCGCAGACGCAGATTACGAAGCAGCTGATTCAAATGGCAAAGTGATCTTTGCAGAGGGTGAGTATCGTGATGGCTATGCTTGTGCAGAATGTATGGCTATGCCATGTGATAGGTGTGATGAACTCATACCATTA
>CEQV01013660.1_pt1 | contig 14333 bp, 18 predicted proteins | sample 530971 | NCBI WGS metagenome assembly CEQV01 (sample SAMEA2621173, study PRJEB7988) | marine metagenome | biome: marine biome (ENVO:00000447); feature: deep chlorophyll maximum layer (ENVO:xxxxxxxx); material: "saline water (ENVO:00002010), including plankton (ENVO:xxxxxxxx)" | depth 100 m
CTGCTGCTGTTCCTGCACCTGCTCCTGCTGCTGCACCTGCACCTGCCAATCCAACGCCAGTTGCAGCTAATGCTGCTACTGCTAAATATGGAGCAGCATCTGATAATTTACCCATATTCTTCTCCATGCGGTAAAATTATAAATTGATCAATGATTTTATTAAACATTAGACCATCATACTCCCACCTAATGCGCCTAGCGCAGCACCAGCGTAAGGATTTTGTCCCATCATATTTGCGCCCATATAACCAAGTGTGCCACCACCTATTGCACCAGCTAAAGGATTAGCTTGATAAAAAGATGGTTGTTGCGTTATCGTTGTGCCACCACCACCCATAGATATTCCAAGAGCATTACCTAATACGTCAAGATTAGCGTAAGGGTGTAACCTTGCTCTTTCAAAATCTTCATATGCAAGATTAAGTCTATCTTGTTCAACACCTCGTCTTATGTCACCTGCACCAAGCATTGCTTGTGCGCCCCTTAAATTGCCCTCAAGCATTTGAGGTGCGCTCATCATTGCCTGTTGTTGTAGTCCTCTCTCATTCATGTAATTACCACCATAAATTTGAGTAGCGAGATTATTTAAGTTTTGTCCCAAATCGAATCTAGCCCTATCTGCATATTCTTGATAAGCAGAACCACCTAAAGCATTTGCTCGATTAGCAGCAGTATCAATATTAGGCATAACTGTACCTGTATATTGATTAACAACACCTTGTGCTGCTCTATTAAACATTTGGTCAACAAAAGGATTTGATCCTAGAAAATCACCTCTTGTTGTTTTCATGTAAGTATCAGTTGCGGTTGGAATTATTTGACCTGTAGCAGCATCTACTGTTTGTTGAATACCTTGAGTATGTAATGGATCAAAATCAGCTATACGTTGACCTTGATATTGTTCAAAAGGTGTATCTGATAATACATCAGCCCTTTCTAAATAATCTCTAGCATAAGGTTTTACATATTCAGGGACTTCTTGGGTTTGTGTTACAGTCTGTTGTTCTGGTGCTGAACTACCACCGCCTTTACATTCTGACACTTTACCATCGTATTCATAACCCTCAGCATATGTAGTGACATATCTTTGGAGTTTTTCATCCCATTGTGATTCAGCATAAGTTGTTATATACATAGTTTATATCTCGCAAATAAATTCCATTTCGCCTTGTTTAAATCCTAGTGGTTTCATTAATCTTAAAAAATTTTGATTTGTATTTTTAAATACAATTTTATTACATCCTGATTCTATTGCTTGTTTCTTTATTAATTCAAAACACATTTCTGTGTATTTTCTATTTTTACTTTTACATAACCAAACAATTATTTTTGGTACACCAGAATACATATCGTGTATTCTTTGGAGTACACAAAATCCAACATACTTATCTTGATCGTAGCATACATATAAAGATGCTAAGTTTGCTTTTATAAAATAATAAACGTCTTCAATTAAACAATCGTCAGTATCTTGATTAATACATTGAATGACATCTTTTCTTATTGTTCGCCAAGCAGTTGGTATTTGTTCTGGGGCTATGTAATTAAAATTCATTTTTCTCTAAATTGTGGATAAAAAAAAATTTATTTTTTTTCAACGTCTATATATCTAACTCTTATGGACAAAAAAACAGTTATCCACAAGCTAAGAACCTTATTATATATCAACCTTGCCTTTTTTTCGATCAAGTAAACCCTAACTCTTAGAGCCAATAACCTTTGTAAATGGGTGTTTTAGCCGATTTCTCAAAAGTGCGTATGTTAAAATAAACACTCAAATTAACTAATTGGAGACAATTATGAAAATTATTAAAAACACATCTAAGTTTGATTCAAAAAAATTAAGAAGTCTTTTTTGTTTTGTCCACACGCTAATAGCAAAAGATAAGCATGTGGGTAGATTAAAACATTGGAACACACTAAAAATTGAAATAAGACATAAATCTCATGGCTTTAGTGGTCGTGCCTATCTTGGCAAAGTTTATGGCAATGGTTGGGATATGTTTCTTTCTTTAAGTAAAGGAACATCTCTAAGATGGTTAAGCCAATTATTTGCACATGAATTAATGCACAGTTATGGGTATGACCATCATCAATATGCTAAATGGCCGTTAACTAAAAAAGAATTTAATCAAATTCAAGAAAAATTTGGGGATGTTAATTTCTTAAAAGAAAAGAAATCTAAACCCAAAGTAGATTATGTCCAAGTTCGTTTTGATCGTGTAAATAACAATATCAAACAATGGGAGACAAAAAAGAAGAGAGCAGAAAATGCACTTAAGAAACTTTACAAAAAACAAAAGTATTATTTAAAGAAAGTATCTTAATCTTTTACCCCACTTCGGTAAGGTTTTTTTTAATTGTTAAAAGGTGTCTCTATTACTTCCGCGCCATAAGCTGTAAAAGTCAAAGTTGGATTCTTAGCTATCACTACAACAGGACTACCACTTGATTCAACTGGTATGTAAGTTGAAATCTTTGCTGTGGCTGATGCGCTTATATCCACGTTGTGGTAAAGCGCAGCACTTACTGTTGATGAAGCACTATGATAAATCCCATACTGAGTCGCAGCACCTGAGTTACTAACAAAGATATTCTTTACTATCCTAGTTGAGTTAACTTGAGTTGCTACTAAGGTAACAGCAGTTGCTGAACCATCAGGTCTTACGTTATTAAATTTTTTCTCTTGAAAGAAACTCATTCAGACCCCAATAATGCGTATCGTTTTGCATCAGTTTCTTCACTTAGTTTATTTATCTCATTAGCTAATTCAACTAGCTGTTTTTGTAAGTCAAATTCTAAATTTGATTCAGCTAATAAGTTAAAAAATCTTTCTGTGTTGATCATTCTAACCCACCTGATTGTCCCTCGACATCTATTCCATTTATCTCAACACTACCAGTATATTCATGTTTGAATGATTGCCACCTAGCTTCATTAACAACATCAAAACAATTATCAGTTAGGTTAGCGGTTGAAGATAGTGTTACATCAGAGTCACCTAATGAATCTCTATACATTGTCTTCTGAGTACCCGTAGTTGGGTTAGTGGTGAATCTTGGTCGCATCCTATTAATGACAGTCATCTTATTATCTTCGCCAAAGTTATTAGTGACATAAGAATTTGTTGATGGTGTGCCAGTTAATTTATAAAACACTTTGTCATTTTTAAAGAAAGCAGATACAGGAAGAGAAGTTCCTAAAAATGCAGTGCTATAAGGCAAATCTGGAAGATCATTATAAGTAGCAAATAAAGTGCCTAAATCATTGTAAGTTGTACCAGAACCAAAGTAAGTGGTTGCAGCAGTTACATTTAAAGAGCCTTTACCCCATTGTTTAGACCTGTAGTTATAACAAACAAATTTGTTAGGCGCACCAGTAGAAGTTGTATCTGGGTAAAACCAAAATACTCTTGAATTTTTACTATCGTGAGTACCAATAATTTTACTTCTATGAGTGTTGTTTAAATCATTAAAAAAATGATCGGATATAATTGATCCTTGTTCGGTATGTCCTATTACTCTTGGTCGAGAACCATCATAGATATAGAAATCATCATAACCAACAAAGAATTGTAATGGTACTGGATCGCCTATAGTAACAACGGAGTTAACTCCAATAGCACCTACTTCATCTGATATAACTCTAAAGTCCCAAATAAAAGGTGCGCCAATATATCTTCCGATATACATTGAATGTGGTTTGTAAACAATTACATCATCACCAAAACGTGCTGCTGCTTCTATGCCACCAGAGGTATCGGTTAATCTATTAGTAGCACATTGTGTTTGAATAGATGGAGTCCAATTAGTGTAATCTCCTAAAGCTGAACACCACCATCTATCTTGTTGTTCACCATAAGTTGTTTCGTTTGTGTTAAATGCAAATATAAAATCATTAACAACAATAACAATTTTAGCAATAATAGAAGCTGTTAAATCTGAAAATGTAGTATCGCCTTTATTATAAACTTGTATTGGGTCTGATCTATTTGCTGCAAGAGTTACATTGCCATATTGAGCAAATGTCCAATAATTATTTGATGGAACGCTATAATCTCCACTTGATCTAGTTACTTTAGCCCATGAACTTGTACCATGATATAAGTCAGTAGTAGTACCTGCAAATGTTAATCTTGTACCATCTAGTCTTCTTATCGTAGCCAAACCAATAGCTGTTGAAGATAAAGTACCAAGACTTGCATCTTCTGCACTACTAACAGCTTCCATTCCTGTTACTGTTGGAACAAAACCATCGCAATCTGTCATTACCCCTGCTGTTTCAGGTGGCAAGTCTGGTGCAAAACCTAAAGTTTTAACGTACATTAGTATCTCTCATTACTTCCAATTTTTAATAAATTCAAGCATATATGCTGGTTCATCTATTGGCAACCCAGTTACATTTTGCAATGGTCTTCTTGAAGCAGTAATACTAGAATTATTACCAAGATTATATCTTGCGTTTATTGTGTCAATGTCCCTCGGAACTGAGTGCCAATCAAAATTAAAATTACCTTTATTAATATTAAGGTCAGCCCCTAGATAATCGTTTTCAGTTTCTGGTTGATATTTTGCTCGATCAAGAAAATTTGCAGAAATATTTGGATCGCTCATCATTGTTGGAATTGCAGCCCAATCTGGTAAACCAAATTGTGCATTAACATTAGCGTTTACATCTCTGTGTTGAAAACCAAGCCCAACATTACCTTTTGCACCTAAAGTAATTCCATCTTCATCTTCTCTAAAAGTTAAATCAGTACCGCCAGTAGGGGAGAATGAATTAACAAAATTATTAAATTGATTAATTCTATCGTGATCCCCAAGTGCGCTATTTTTCTTATTTCTTTTATAATTTAATGCAGAGTTTTCGTAGTCCATTAGAATGTTGTAGCCTTGACATAACCAGATTGTCTGCCATCTGTTTGTCTTTTAAGTTCTTTATATTCTAATTCAGCAGACTGAAACATTATTTGTGCTTCTTGTACGTTTCTTAATTCGTTTTCAAACAATTCGCCTTTTGCTCTTTTCCTAATCATTGACTCGCAATCATCTACCCACTCATTAGTTGATGTAGCAACTGACGATAAAGTTACGTCAGTAAGTTTCTTTATGTATGAAACTTTGACTGTGTAAGTTGCATTAGGGATCGGATAAAGTCTAATATTATTATTGTAATGAGCATAATATTCTGGATAACCAGACCATTGTCCTGAATCAAGTCTTTCCATTTCTCTATAAGTCATGGGACTTAAAGGATAATCCCTATTACCAATAGCAGCTTTAACTGAATCTATTTTTATAATACCAGTTACTGCTGAACCTATAGTTGCTGTATCAGGCGTTGTTACTACTTCCTCATATCCTGTATTAAACCAAAATCTTCTTTTTGCAAAATGATTAATAGAGTCAATAACAGATTGAGCAACTGCGGTAGAACTTAAAGAAAGTTCGCCACGTTTCATTTCTTTTGAAATCCGTGTTTTTATTTTTCCATATGTACTCATATTTATGCACTCGCTATAAATAATTCAACACTTACTGCATTACTATCAGGGTTAATTTGTAATGAAGCAACATCAGCCATAGTTCCAAAACTAGGAGAAGTATCAGCTTCTGCTAACATTAGATCATCAGGACTACCTAACACATGAGATTGCCCTGCTGCTAATGCTACCTGATACAAGGTCGCAGCACCAACAACAGCTAATTCAACACTATTTGTGCTATCTAAATTCGTAATGCGAATGTATTTGCAATCATTTACATCAATAGCATTTGCTGATGTGCTAGTTGCTGTTGCAAATGTCGCAACTGTAGTTGTTGCACTTGCTGGGCAAGTTACAATCCTTTTCATAACTTCATCTACATTAGACACAGTAAATGAATTAGTTGCACCTTGTTCTCTATCATTTAATGATACAGATTCGGTTAATGTTATTGTTAATGTTGCCATCTTACCCTCGTTAAATATTATTTATTTCATCACAATATTTCATGTGAATATGTAATCCTCTTTTTACTCTAAGACCACAAGCAGGACATTCTTTCATTCCAGATTTAAAAGAATAATCTTTTTTTCTTTGTGACTCTTCTTGGTTTTCTCTTAAAGTTTGTCTTCTTCTGCTCATTTACCAGAAGCCTTTACTTGTGGCATGAATAATTGATCGCAATGGTTCATATCACGATACTGTTCTTTCCATTCTTCCGAATAATCACAATCTTCATATTCGTAAAAACATGGTGTGCCTATAGTATAATGAACTATCTTAGCATCTGGATTAACTCCATATTCCCCGACTAACCAATTCCATTCTTTTGGAATCTCTCCAACTCTTTCTTCTTCAGTCCATTTAAACTGATGAAGTTCAAGACCAGAAGCTGTATTAACGTATTCAGGAGTTAATCTTCTTGTATGATGGTGGCTACAGTTAAATAACATAACTGATGACCAATTCTTTTTTTCATAAACGTGTTGTTCATTACCTAAATATTTTTTATCATTTTTTGGTATATAGTCGTGTTTAACAACTTGAACAGCATAATAAAATTCAAAATGTTCAAATAATTCAGCTATGTCAGTTCTTAACAACATATCACAATCCATAAATATTGCTTTACCTTGATAACCACAAAGGTAAGGAACTAAAAACCTTGAAAAAGAAAACGCATTGGATTGTTTTTTGTCTCTTTTTCTTGTAAATATATCCTTTAAATTATCCAAACATATAGGAGTTATAGAAACTGGTACTGATGATTTAGTCATTATTGAATGACATAAAGTATGATAAGCAACAGCTTCTGAATGATCATAGCCAATAAATACTTTTATAGGTTCTTTCATTTTGGTTCTCCTACAAAAATAAAGCCAAATTGACCTTTAGAGTAATTAACCATCATAAAATGTTCCCATAACTTGGGCAACCACATTGTATAATCTTGAACAATTAAATGAGCGTTTCTTCCATCAGATAATTCTTTTCTAGCTGGTTCTGTTGAAACAGTTAAAAAAACAACCTTTTTTGATAAACTATGTATATCATCTAAAACGTCATCTAAACATTCTGGTTCAATATGTTCTAACACATCAATACAAACTAAAACATTAGCAGGTTTTGGTCTATCAGAATATTTCTCTATACATGGATCATAGTTTTGTATTTTAAATGGAAGAAACCTTGAAAGTTCAGCTTTACCGCAACCATAATCAAGTACATCTTCTTCATTAATAGAATTACACATATCAAGAATAGAATCTGTATATTTTCTTGATGTAACACCAAAAGTATCATCATCCTTGTGTAATTGTTTATTAAGTTCTCTATATTCTTCAGTTATTAACATAACTTCTCCTCAAGGTCTTTTGCAACTTGTTCAATGATGGGAGTCCACCCATTTGTTTCTCGATATTGTTTTACTGAACCATACCAAGCCATTTGCTCGTCCTTGAGTCCATATCTCCACGCACATCTTGTTGGCGTTAGACACCAACACTCTTTACCTAAAGCACCACTTATGTGGACAATAGATGTATTAACCGAAATAACTAAATCACTAGCCTGAAGTGCTGCTGTTTGCCAATCCATGTCAGCAACAACATCTTCCCAATGATGAATATTAACACCATATTCTTCGTTAACCATTTTAACAACTTCTGGTGCATTTTCGGTGTATTGTAAAGATACAAATTCACAATCTTTTTCAAGAATAGGTTTCCATTGTTTTAAACCAACTGATCTGAAATCCTTATTAGTTTTAGCAGTACCGCCTTTCCAATGTATTACTACAATAGGTTTTTTTGTATTAAGACGTTCTTTAATTTTACTTACAAGAAAATCATCTGCTTTTATATAAGGTTTCTTTGGAAAATCCTCTAACTTTTTTCGATACATTCCACCTAAAGAACCAATAGGTAAGCATGAATCAATCTTTTCTTTATTACACCAATCTAGTTCTTTCTCTTTCCTAGTACCAAAAACAGGTATATCAGGAAATGAATTTCTAAATATATTAACTAATCTAGGATGACAATCAAAAATAACATCTGCATCTTCTATAGCATCAGGTAAGATAGAAGCAAACATTGTTTCATCGCCAATACCTTGTTCGCCATAAATAACAACAGTATGTCCTTTTTCCCCTTTCCATAGGGGAGTCTCCACATCCTTGTGGTATTTACGTCTTGTCCTGTGACCAGACTCTAAACCATGATCATAACCTTTCCAACCCTCTACCCACATACCTTTTTCTAAATATGCTAATCCAATATTCCACGGAATCTGATTGTGTTTTGGGTCTAACTCTAATCCTTTTTTAAGTATTTCGATTGCTTTGTCAGGTGTGCCATTATTAACATAACAACTAGCTACATTATTATGTATATCTGCTGAATCTGGTTTTAACTCCAATGATTTTTGAAAACATTTATCAGCTTTATCAACTAACCCTTGTTCGTGGTAACACCAACCAAGATTATTCCACGCTTCTGGGAAAGGCTTTCCTTTCATTGTTGTAGAAAGTTTTAAAAGATTTACAGCAGCACCAAAATTACCCCTTTTCATTTCGCAAGTGCCAATATAAAAAACTAAAGCACTACTACTGGGATCATTATTTAATAGATAGTGAAAACCACCTATTGCTTTTTCTAAGTCCTCTTCAATAAGAGAAACTGATTCATCAAATATTTCTTGTAATGTCATAACGTACCCTTAGGATTTATCGCTGTATAAGCATTAAAAAAAAGGGGACGATAACGCCCCCTTTCCATATAGCAAAAAGCTATTTAGCCCTCATACTTGTCCATTGTATATAAAACAGTTGTGTTTAATGCAATAGATGTCGTAGCAGTAGCTGGAGTTACTGTAACTTTTAAAGTTTCATAACCAGCAGTTACTGTTTGAGAAGCATCAACATCATAAGGAACACCCTTTGCTGCTCTTCCTACTGTAGTACAAGTAAGTTGAGAAGCTAAAGCTGATAGCGAACCTGTTGCGTTAGTGATACCAACGTCAGCAGGACAAGCACCAGAACCAGCATATGTAGTCTTGTGAATAATATCAAGAATAGTAGAGCCAGATGGTATTTTACCCATTAAAAATGTTGTAGCTGATGCTTCAGTAGAAGTTCCACCTTGGTCGAAAGAGAAACTTACACTATTTACACCAGCGTGAACCGCCTTTGGCATCACACCAGAAGCGACAGCAGTACCAGTTTGTGTAGGCATACTTAGTCCCTCCTATTAGTGTGCAACGGCAAAAGATGATGAAGCGATAGTTCCGAAGTCTTTGCCATTAAAAATAGCTTTCTTCATCCCGCTTATACACCCAGCCGAAACGCCAAGTTGATTGTTATAGTCAAACAGTTCTTCAACCCAAGAATACTTACTTGGTGCATGACCCTGACCAAACGCTATGTGTCCAGCTTGTGCGCCACAGAAGATTGCTCTTCGTACACTTGCGTTTTCAGTTCCAGAGGTATGACCTTTTGGTACTCGACTTGATTCGTGAATAACTACGCCATTGTATTCGCCCATCGCACCAGTATAGATAGGAGAATCATACTTACCATGTCCTTGTACAGCAGCTTTTTGAATGTCAAGCCATTGACCTGTATCAGATGTGGTTCGTAAGTTAAATACTTGGAAAGGATGGAAGAACATAACGTACTTGTCTTCGCCTTTCAACTTGATTGGTCGAATCATAGGTTCAAGCGTTTTAGCTGCCTCTACTGCCGAATCAATCATGTTAATGGTTGCAACGCATGATGAACCTGTTGCAGAGATCGTTTGGTCAGTTGTGGTGTTAACCCCAACGACTTGTTTATGATCTGAATCTGCTTCGGTTACCGAATTGTTGCCTGTGAACCTTGTGTCAGATTGAACAGTATTACCTGCCAACTGATTGAAAGCCCATGTGTCCATGCGGTCAGCCCACCAATCCTGAAGACCTAAACGAGCTTCTTCACGAACTGAGAATGGGATGCGCTGTTCTGACATCTTACCGCCTGAACGAACTGCGTGGCGCAGTTGATCAACCAATAAGTCATCAGTAAATGTAGTCAACGCTTCTTCATTTCCCTCTAATGTTCCGTCACCTTGTATACCATTACCAGATAGCAACATACGGAGAATGACTCTTACACGATCACCAGCACCTTTTGAGGTGTCATCGTGCATTTGAATGACGTTATTGGAATCCTTACCAATAAACTTATACATCCAAGTAGCTTTTAATGCTTCGTGAAAGAGTTTGCGTGACCATAGCTTAACCGCAGCAGGGTTGTTAACCCCATAACTTGTATTAGCCATTTACACATTTCCTTTTGTTAATTTAAGTTAGTTGTTTATCGCTTCATGCGAATACACACTATCGTGGTGTACAACGATTTCTCAACTTACGTCTTGAGAAGCAACGGAACACAGATACGCTGTGTGCGATTAGCCACCCATCATACTTCGCCAGTTATCTCCTGATGTGAGTTTATCAAACTCATCATCATTCATACTAGCAAGATCAGATAGACTTACTTGTCCTTTTGGTGTATCTCCAGATGCACCCAGACCAGTATTTTTAGCTACTTCTTTAACTTCCTTTAAAGTCTCTATTTCTGACTTCTCGGTAGTTTGTTTCCCTTTTTCATAACCTCTTGTTTTAGCGAGATTATAAAATACTTCAGCCCCATTCTTACCACGACTAATTGCATCTTGTGCAATATTCCAAGCATCGCGTTGGGCTAATTGATAGGATTGATTATCATCATATCCCATCGTTTTATACTCAGACATTCTTGAATCATAAAGATGCTTAACCGCATCAAAATAATCAGGAGTCTTTTCTGAAAATTCTTGTTCTACTTTTGAAAAATCACCATAGAACTGTTGTTGTGCTTGAGTTATTTGTGCCTGTTGTTCCGCTTGTGCTTTAAATCCCTTTATTTCATCGAGTTCAGTTTTAAGATACTCGGCAGGGTTATCTTCAAAGTCAGGTTTAGGTTCTTCAGGCTCTTTTGGCATCATAGATTCTTGCAACTTTTGGAATCTATCTTCCATCTTATTCATTTGGGCTTGTACTTCTTTCCTGCGCTCACGTTCTTCGTGCATCGCATTAATAGCCCAATGCTTTTCTTTTTCGTCCTCTTTAACTTCTTCTTTAACTTCTTCTTTAACTTCTTTTGAAGTTTCTTGGACTTGTGCTTCTTCAGTTGCTTCTGTTGCTTCGACTTCAGGAGTCTCTACTGCTTCTTCTGCAACTTCATTTGGATTAAATTGTGCATCTTCTTCACGCATTTTATCCATCTCTGCATTTAACGCTTCTTCGTTTTCCATGTTTTCGTCCTCTGTGAACGCTTTCGGGTTACGCCCGACTCGCACTTACACTAAGGGTGTAAATCCTGTATTGTTTCTACTTCTGCTTGTGTTTCGATCCAAACTCTAGCACCACTTTGTATTAGCTTTAATCTTATGTTGATTAACGTGAATTATTGTTTTCATTTTGGTGAATGTTTTGAAATAATACCTAATGGTATTGCTTTGTCACGAACATGACCTTTCATTTTTTCAAATTTTCTTAAATCCTCTTCAGGAAATTTTGTACCCATTTTTTTCCAAAATGGTATTGATGCTTTTAGCACACTATGTATTCTAAAATCATCATTAACAAAATCAGATTGCATCAAAGAATCAATAATTTTTTTCCCTGTACCTTTTCTTTTGTCTTTTACTTTTAATTCTACTAAACCAAGAAAATTATTTGTTTTATCATCTGTAAATACCTCAAACTCCCCTAATTGTTTACTTTTGTCTTTGGCATCAAACACTACATAACGTCTTCTGATTTCCCCTGCGCGTGAATTACCTGACGGAACACCACCAACAAAAATTAAATCATCATTTTCCATAGCATCGATAAAATCGTTTGTCTGTCTTCTCATCGACAAATCCACTTTTGGTGCTTGTTTTGTTAAGTTAGGAGAAAGTGCTGAGTCTTTAGGTTTTATATTTAAACCAGTTATAGGTGTTTTAAATAATTCGGGAACATTTTTCCCTACAACTTCAGGTAGTTTATCTTTAACAATTTTGCTTAGAAATTCTTCAGCTTTTAAAGCCGATCTAGCTAGACCTTGTCCAGTAGGTAATAAAAATTCTCCACCAATTTCAGACCAAAAATCAGTAGGATTTCCTGTTCTTTCAGGGATATTAAAAGCATCTTCAAAATTCCTAGAACCCATAAATGGATAATCGCTTGACAAATGTCTCCCAGTTTTACCAGTTGCTAAATTATAAGTAGCATCTGTAGCATCCAAACCTAGATTAACTATATCAACAGGAAATCCTAAAGCATTAGTTCCTACTCTACTTAAACCTGTTAATTGGTGTGGAATATTTTCTTTTACAGCATCCCAATAACTTGGTGATCGTAGAGCAGTTTGATTGTTAGGATTATAATTTTCCCAGTCTTGTTGTAATGCACTTGCCATAATGGTGTAAATCCTATTTTACAGCATCATCGACAATGCTTATTAAGCTATCATCAAAAATTACTATGTTGTTTGTTGGCTCTTCTGTTTTACTAAATCTACTAAGAGCATCTTTGTATGTAATTCCTTTTATACCTTTTGATTTTAAATATACAGAAATAGCTTCTTCTTTTGTTAAAACTTCTTGAGCAGACCCAAGAATGTGATCATTAGGAAAATATCCATGATCCCAAGCACGACTTAGCAACTGTTTAAATTCACCACCAGTAAAAGCAGATAAATCAGGATTCCAGCCTGTATCTGACATTTCATATTCTATAAAATCTTCAACAACTCTTCTGTCTTTTTTGGGAATCTTGTTAAGTATATCGCCTTGTTTTTCTAGTGGAACATCCCAATCTAATAATTCTTTTTTATCAACATCTAATTTTACATTATAAATATTCGGGCTTTTTGGAGAAACTAAAGTATTTACTTTTTCAATAACATTTTTATCTGACGATGCTTCAAGTAGTTTTTGTTGCATTTCTATCGGCATATCTTCATTAATCATACTTTTTATAAAATCATTTAAACTTTCTTTATTCGGGTTAAAACCACCCTCATAAGTCCAATATGAAATTAAATCTGCTGCTTCATTATCTCCAACACTTTTATTTACCGCATCAGTAACATCATCTATATGACCACTATAAGCAATTTGGTCATTCCCTAATTCTGAATACCGCTTTGCAACCTTAGGATTTTCAGCAAAATACAATCCATGTCCATAGGCTTGTGCGCCTTCTCCTGTTCCTATATTTTCTGTTGAGAATTTAGAAAACCTATGAGGTGAACCATGATAGGCATCTATCATATTCAAACCAGATATAGGTGTTTTAAATGGTTCGGGAACGTATTTCCCTACAACTTCAGGTAGTTTTTCTTTAAGAGTGCTGCCAAAAAGTTCTTCAGCTTTTAAAGCCGATCTACTTAAACCTTGTGCAGTAGGTAATAAAAACTCACTAGCAATCTCAGTACCTAATTCAGTAGGATGCCCTGTTCTTTCTGGGACATTAAGTTTTTCTGCTAAATATTCACTTCCTAAAAATGGTTTTTCAGCATTTACAACTAAATTAACCACATCAACGGGGAAACCCATTACATTAGTTGGCATCCTTTGGAAACCTCTTAATGCGTGTGGGAGATTTTCTTTTACTGCATCCCAATAACTTGGTGGTCTTAAAGCAGTTGGGTTGTTACGATTATAATTTTCCCAGTCTTGTTGCAATATACTTGCCATTTCTAGGCACTACTTGCTACTTTTTGTTTTAACTCTTTATCAATCTTAGAAAGATTAATTGCGTTTTTAGTTTCACTATCATCTGCTGTTGCGACTAATTTTAGTATCTCAATTATTCTATCTCGATCTTCTGACGTTAAGTTAATATTAGCTTTTTGTAATTCAGTCTGATTCTGCATTTGTGCTATAGCTTGTTTATTTTGCATAGCAGCCATTTGTTGCTGTTGTTTTGTTCTCATAACATTATTTTCATTTTTCAAAAACTGATTTTCCATTTGTATTTGTTGTAGTTGTTGTTGTAACTGAGGAACATCAGCAGAATTTTCAATAATATATTGTTTCCAAATCTCCGAAATACCCTCTGGTAGTGGGGAGAAATCAAGAATATCAGGTGGTATTGGAACACCTGCTTGGATTAATTGTGGCAACATCTGACTCATGCTAGACCAAATCTCTGATTTAAGATTAGGTGATGATGGTGCGGTATCTACGATAACGTCATACTTGTGAACATCAAAGTCTTTAGTAAAAGGAACATATTGCTCTTGACCTCTTTCTAAATAACGTACCATTGTGTTAGA
>CEQV01006982.1_pt1 | contig 14180 bp, 19 predicted proteins | sample 530971 | NCBI WGS metagenome assembly CEQV01 (sample SAMEA2621173, study PRJEB7988) | marine metagenome | biome: marine biome (ENVO:00000447); feature: deep chlorophyll maximum layer (ENVO:xxxxxxxx); material: "saline water (ENVO:00002010), including plankton (ENVO:xxxxxxxx)" | depth 100 m
TAGGATTTGGTGCACCTTTAGGTGTTTCTGGTTCATTAACAGGCTTTAGTTTACTTTCCAAATCTAGTTTCTGAGAGTCTTGTCCGTCTGCTAGCCATTCCGTTACTGATCCCATACTACTAAAGCTATATCTATTTTGATCATGCAAAGCTAAAGCTGCTAAAGCAACTGAGAAAAAAGCATCTCCATGTCCTGTAACGGTATCAGGTGCTTTTAAATCATTAGTTACTGCTAACATAGATTCAGTTTGCATCGAGTCATCAATTAATTTAAATCTGCCTGAATGAACAAGTTGTTCTAAGGCTGATGCCATTTGATTTTTTGATTTAGAAGTAAAATTTAGTGGTCTCCAACGATTATCTAAACCTCTATCTTCTAATTCACCTCTGGTATTATCTAAATATCCTGATGTGATATCGAAATTTTCAGCAGCTTCATTTAAATACTCTATTTGGTCAGAATACGACCAGCCTCTTAAAAAAGATTGGTGTATTTGCTCTATAGTATCTCCTCGTTTTCTAAACAAAACGAGATGAGAGGGATGCCGTCTTTTACCGACATCAAACCCTGCATATATTTCTTCGTCATTATACTCTTGATGATATCTTTTTTCTACTGCAAAAGAACGTAAATTAACATTTATACATTTTTCAATATCTTCCCTACTAAAGAAACTTTCCGTTGCCGAGTGTGGTGTTAATAAAAACTCAGAAGCGAAAGATTTTGGTCTTGCCCTTTGTTGATCTAATAACCATTCCTCACTATACAATTCAGGCATCAAAACTCTTCTCCCAGGTAAGGGATCTAAGGCAGGCAATATCCTGCATTTAAAACGATCATCGTCCTGCAATTTAGCTATCAAATCATTAGGCGACATAGGAGTACCGAGTACAATTACTGGAGTACCCTTTAAAGGAATAAATAATGATTCAGTCATAAAATGATCTTCAGCTTTTTCTAACTGAGAATGATTAAGGGGATTTTCTGGATCACGCAATAGGTCATCAGCAATAAGTCCCCCGTTAACGTGTAATCCTCTTTTAAAACTAAATAGTCCTCCGTGCATAACTTCGGTAGGTTTATTGTTTATTAAATATCTGCCAGTATATTCAGCTTGTGAGTTTCTTTTTTTAATCAATTCTTTTAGAATAGGATTTCGCATAATAGCTTTATTTATTTCTTGAACATGGTATCTAGCCATTGTGTCTGAATATGATAAATATAAAATAGAACAATCCCTTTTAGAAGTTAACATTCTCCAAGCAGAAAAACCATGTCCTAATATTGTTGATTTAAAATGGAATCTAGGCAAAACTGCCATATAATGTTTTCCAGTTTCTAAACATTCTTGAATATCATCAGCTAGTATACCGACGTGCCATGCTTTAAAATATTCTGGATTATCGTAACTATAGCACCAAATATTTCGTAAAAATTCTTTAAATGTTCCCACTTCATATTTATTCTGTTCCACTAAGGCATCAGAAATCATACTAAAAGCAGCTTCAATAGATACTAAATCTTTACTCATTGTTACCTTGTTGTTGTATTAATGATTTAAATTTTATAGAAATTCTATTTAACATCTCAGAATCATTAACTTCTTCAATAATTACAGCTAAAACATCTTGGACAAACTGAAGGTTTACCATTCCCTGCATAACTTCCCGTTGCCCCTTAATTCCCATGTCCATTGCTCTGGCGGCTTCGAACGGTCTTTCAAACTCCATAGAGTCTAAGGAGATTTCCGCTTTTTCAGCCAATTTTGTATATGAGTTTAGCTGTCTTTCTTGTATACGGGCAAATCTTTGTCCGTCATTTTTTATAATTTTTTGTTGTTGATCGGATCGTTCAACTGCTGATCTTTCCGACCAATTACCTCGTTTTGCCCAGGCATATATTGTTACTGGTTTTACGTTATGTTCTTTAGTAGATACAATTTCAGCAATTTCTCTGGCTGTCATATCTCCTTTTATAAATAAAGACATAGCGTGGTCTTTTATTGTTTGAGGAATTGCTTTTCCCATTTAAACTCCCCATACATTGTTACCTTGCATAATATCATATCCAGACAGATCTGGTGCCCTACTTTCAATACTACCTCCATAAGGTGTGCCATCACTTTGTAAGAATTTAGCAAAATCCAAATGACCAGTTTTAGTTGTTGATGAAGTGAAACAATGTGGAATTTTTTGTTTATTGCCACTAGCTGTAATAACCTGATCAAACTGTATGGCAATTTCACCTCTAGTACATATACCAGTCCAAATGTGTTCTTGTTCTCCTATTGGTTTGTACGACCTATTCCTTAAAATTGTTCCTGATGTTCTTTGTAATTTTTCAACTGCTTGATTGTGTAAGCATTCGAAATATTTACACCAGACAACAGTTCCGTATTTTTCTTTTACTTCTTCTATGGACTTAGCGTCTTTAGGAAAAGTATCTTTATACTTCAACTTCTGTTTTTTTGGTGGTTCATAAAAATCTACCCTTATCTCTGGTCCAAGTTTTTTCAAATTATTTCTCCTTTTGCCCACTTAGCTATGCAAGAAGCATCTGCAAAGTCTTGTTCTTTGAAGATATCTCCCCATATATCTATGCTAAAATTTTTAATATCTACCTTAGTAGCATTACCTTTTCCTACAACTACTTTTTTCCAACTTTTATTATCTACTAATAAAGGTTTATAACCATTTAATAGTAAAATAGTAAAAACTGCACCAACAACTAAAGATATCCTGATAGTAGTCATAGCATTTTGAATAAATATGGGTTTTTCTATTGCTACTATTCTTGGTCGTATATTTATTTTACTAACAAAATCAGAAAAATTAGTCGTAATTTCAGGAAAACGTTCTTCAAAAGTTTTTCCTTTTCCTAAAGATTTTTCTAATTTAAGTAATTTTTCTTTTTTATTTATAATTGCTGTGTGAACTGCTAACGTAGAGCAGTCAATTCCCATATAAGTAATCATGAAGTTTGTGCAGTATAAGTTCGTAAAGATATTATTCTAGAAACGGAATTATATAGTGATGTGTGCATCGATAACGAACCAGTAACTTTTCTATGGAGGGCTTTTCTTTCTATTATATCTTTTACTGAATCAGATAAAGTCGTGTACCTATTTAGAATTACTCCTCGAAACTCATCACGGGTAGGTTTTCTTCTTTCTTCTTGTTCATATTCTTGGGCAATTTTATACAAAGCGGCACTATAGTTTTCATCAAAACTTGATTGAAGAATACCTAGCACTGATTCTATTTCAGCTACCTTTATTTCCAAATATGCTTTCCAACCACCATGAAATGCCAATAATTTTTGCAAATCAATATCAGAAGAATTCATAATATCGTTAAAATCAACATCTATTTCATCGGACTTTGGAGTAAATGAGGGAACTCCGTAAGATTCAATTTCATTGTTAACTTTTTCTAAGGCTACTTTTGGACTCCATTTTCTTCCATCAGTTGACATATTACCTCCTGTGTTATTTTCATACATTCACAATATCGATTTCCAGTACAATCTTTAGGAACTTCTTTCATGTCTTGTATTCTCAAACATCTTTCAATTATTTGATTCCACTCAAAGTCGTTTTTTTCTAATGTGAACGCTTTTATTTTTTGATCATTTTTGCATTCGTATAATACAGTGCCTTGATCATAATTACCAAGATTTAAATATGTTTGCAGTTGTATTCTATGTTCTGGCTTAGGTCTACGCAATGCAGCAAAACCACGCTGATTAATAGATTTTAATTCTATGGGATAAATGTGACCATCTTGATGTTTTATAAGAAAATCTATTCTACCAGAAATAGGAGGGTTTTCATTTTTTACAGATACTTCCCTATCTAGTAATAGATTTAATTCCTCAAACCATTTAGCAAATCTTTCTTCAAGGTACGAACCATTTTCAAAAATTCTTCTCAAGTTTGGGGGCATTGGAGATGGAGGCATTAAACCATTATATGATAACCATATAACTCTATCGCAAGTATTGGATATTGCTGAAGGATAAAAAACTCCTTTTCTAGGAGAATCCATTTCCCCTTCAAGATGATTATCTATTGTTTCCATTAACCAAGAATCTTCTCTACTAGGAGATTCCCTTAAATCTCTTCCAGAATTTTTTACTATGTCGACAAGGCTTCCCATATTTTTACCTTCATTTCTTTTTCAGTTTTTTCTGTTATATGTAATATAGAGTCTACATCTTCACTTTCCAATAAAAAAGAATCCCTTTTTTTATCCCTTTTTGATAAATGCCCATAAGTACCATCAGCTTCAATTACCATTTTTATATCTGGTATATAAAAATCAACAGTATATGGATAAATTTCAAACTGCTCAACATAGCGTAATCCTATATTTTCTATAGCTAGAGCCAATTGTTTTTCTTGTGGTGTATAATCTCTAGGTAGATACCTCATTAGTTAATTTCTCCATATCCTCTTTATTATTTACAAAATGTTCTTTTAAATTATGCAAACCCATAAATTTGTTTTCATTATAAGTATACCAAGCACCAGTTTGAATAATTAAATCTTTTTCAATACCTTCACGAATAAAGGATTCAATAACATCGATACCACCCTCTTGTCTAAAAGGAACTATTGCTGATTGCCAGTTATCTCCACCAACTTTAGATTTTCTTAATCTAACTTCTATGTTAAAACCTACATTAGCGTTATTTTCTTTTATCCAATCTTTTCTTCTTACTTGTAATATAGAATGGGAGAAAAATGTTTGCCCAATTCCTCCAGGCATAGCATCTAGAGCAGTGGGTCCCATACTCGATCTAACTTGATTTATAGCAACAAAGGCTGTTTCTTTTCCTATATTCGGTAGCAGTTTAGGCAAAGCACTATTAACAAATCTGGCTTGCCATGCCATAGGATTGTAACCAAAACTTTCATCAGATACAGAAGCTGGTACAAGACCTGCTATAGAATCTAAAACAATTATAGAAACTCCATGCTTCATTAAAGTTCTAATGTGGTCAAATGCTTCTTCTCCTGAGTTTGGAGTATGTACTAATAATCTACGGGTATCTACTCCACAAGTTTCGAACCAATCTTTATCATACGAAATCTCAGTGTCCACCCACGCGGCTATAGCGTTTTTATCCTTTAGAGCATTAGATACTATTTGAGAGGCTAAATAAGACTTTCCTACGTTTGTTGCACCATATAATAATGTCATACGTCTTTTTGGTATACCCCCACCTGTCAATTTGTCCAATGCAGGAATACCAAATTTTATTCTTTCATATTCAAAAGAACTATTACTACCTAATTCCACATTAGTAATTGCTTTATCATTGAAAATTTCTTTTAACTTATCAGTAGCACTGGTTAAATTTTCATCGGACTTCTTTTTACTTTTTATCATTAATTGTTTTATCCTTTATCTTTGTAATCTTCATTTATAAAATTAGAAAGCCAGTTAGAAAGTGTAGTGATATATTCTTTGGCAACTTCTATCTGAGGTTCTATAGGCAAATCAGTATCCACATTATCAATTCTAAAATCTACCCTCTTTGAATTAAAATCCCCTAAATTTTTTGTATAACCTTTTCCTATGCTAATTAAACTCATCTATTTCTCCTTTTCACTAAAAAATAATAATAACATTGCATAATGTATTATCTTAAATATATCATTTCTTGGGCTTCCCTTTTTATCATATCTAGAAGCATATTTAATAATGTTTGCCCTACAAAAAGGTAAAACATCTCCACAGGCTTCAATGAAATCAAGCGTTTGAATATTACCTTCGCTATAATGCTCATCATAGGTGTTTTTCACATATTCAGAAATTTCTTCTATAGTCTTATCTTCATTATATTTCATAAGTATTACCAACCAAAATCTAATTGTTTTTCATTATGTGTATAATAGACATATTTACCACGCATCTCTCTAGTAAGAATACCTTTTTCAGCTAATTTCCTAGCTGTTCTATCGGCAGAAGTTCCTAGCCAACCCCACTCGGTATTAACTTTTTGTAAATTCCATGATGGTACGGGCTCTCTTGAATGGTAAACCACATTTTCTACTATCTTTGCTTGTGTCATTTTCACAATATTGCTCCTTTGCTTAATAAACATTCCAAAATAATACATCGTTACTTTTTTTCAACTGCATACATAATTCCAATGCTTTTAAATCATAATTAGGCATACACTGAAAAGGTGCTTTGTATTTACTACTATAATCAAAACTTTTAGGATATTTAATTAAACGTAATCGTTCATGTTCATAATTAAAATCTTTACCTACTATAATACCAGTTACTTGTGCATTATTACTACCTGATAATATCCCTTTGACTAAAGTTCCACTACCTACTGCACAAAAAATTTCAGCAGGTTCTTTTCCTAATTCCTTAATTATAGTTTTCATGGTATTTGCTATGCTATTTATAGCAATTGGGTGATTAGCACCAAATTCTAAATACTGATAATTACTATTTACATTTACAAAGTCTTTGGCACGTTTTTGTACTACGTTTAAATACCCAGGAGTAATTTCTACTACTTCACTACCTAACTCACTAGCTAATAAAGTGTTTGGGTGTTTTTCCTTGCGTTTGGCACAAAATATGATGCTTTTTTTACCAACGTTTTTTGCTACCTCACTTAAGGCTATTTGAAAACCTCCATATACTGGACTTGCGTATACATAACCATTTTTATTTTCATTTAAAAGTAAAGGTAAAAAACGGCTTTTAGTACCACCAATTAATAAATCATCTCGTAATACTGTTATACCTTCATAACTTTCCAAAGTAATTGTATTATCCGACATTACAGCAACTACTCCTTTCCCGTTAACTGTAAATCCTTCTTGGTAGCCCATGACGGACTACATATTTCAACATCTACTTCTAATGGTATACCTAAACTATTGTTTTGTAAAATTTCTTTAATTACTAAAGGTAAAGTTTCCATTTCCGAATTATGTATTTCACATATAATTTCATCATGTACTTGTAATAAAATACTGCTTTTAGTATCGGAAAGTCGCTTTTCTACTTCTATCATTCGTTCGGATAATAAATCTGCTGATGTTCCTTGAACTAAATAGTTGACGCCTTTATAAGCAAAGTCGGAATCTATTTGATATCGTCTGCCATAACGATTTTTAATCCAACCTCGTTTCACAACTATCCTTACTACATGATCAAAGAAATCTCTACTACCTTTTAAACCTTCAAAATATTTCTTTTTGTATAAAGACGCTTCTTTAACTGTTGTACTTAATTGATGTGCCAGATTCTTTGCTCCCATACCATATATTGTTCCAAAAGTTATACCTTTTGCCATTTGACGATAATATTTAAATTGTTCATCTTCTTCAGTAACATTAAAGGCTAATTTTGCAGCTTCGCCATGAAAATCCACATCATTTTTGTTTAGAAGTGCATCTATAACATCATTCCTAAAATATGACATAAAAACTCTAACTTCCATTTGGCTATAGTCAAAAGAAACCAAAGTATGTTCTGGTCTTGCCACAAATAAACGCCTAATTGATATTTGATTACTATCATTTTCATCAAAATACTCATCACCAACAAAAAACCACGAATCTATCAACTCATTAGAAACATTAACAGCTATGTTTTCTCTTTTTTGTGCTGACATTTTATTTCTAATATCTTCCCTATCTTTATCTGTTATATTTTCACTAGATAAACGAAAGCTATTTCTTGGTATATTTTGCAAATTAGGTTCTCTTGATGACAATCTACCTGTTGCAGTACCCCAATTACAAAAATTTGTTCTCATTAGAGTTGTATCTATATAAGGTACTACATATGTTGAGTTTAATTTTGCAAAACCTCTATATTGTTTAACTAATCCAGCCAATTTGTGATCTATAGTCATTAAAGCTGCTTCATTCCAAGAAGGATTTCCTTTTTCAGTTTTTACAGGAGATTCTATTCCAAGATATTCAAACACTTTTCCGAGTTGTTGTGTACTTAAAATATCAAATTCTTGCTTTGCAATATCATAAATTTCTGCTTGTAATTCAAGTAATTTATTATCAATCAATTTTTTACACTTTATAGCATAGCCTTGATCAATAGTAATTCCACGCTTTTCTATTTTATGCAAAACTTCCGTTAATTCACATTGCAGTTCATAAATTTCATTCTGCTGTGTGTTTTCTATTTGCTGAAGTGCATCTTCATAAACTCTAGCTGTTAACTCCACATCTTTTTTACAGTATTCTCCTAAAAATGTTGCTGGAGAAACAGAAAAATCCTTATGCCATTTATAGGACTTTAATGCTTTTTTTGTATCAATATCATATTGTACGGACTCTTTTCCGTACCATCTGGAACCAGTAGGAGTTAATCCAAAATCCCTAACTGAAGAAGATTCAACCAATCTTACCATAACAATGACATCAATTAGCTTTTTATCTTCTGAAATAAAACCATCATTTTCAAGAAAACGCAAATCAAATTTCAAATTGTAACCAATAACTGCTTTGCTTTGGTTTAATACTTCCATTAATTCTGGTAACTTATCGTAATCAAGGTTTTCTCCTTGATGATGCCTAAAGGGGAAATAGAAAGATTTTCCTTTAAAGGTAGCTTCTCCAACACCAATACCACATGATTGATTTATATCAGAATTTAAGCCGTTTGTTTCTACGTCAACAACAATTTTTTCAGTTCTTGCAATAATGTCCCTAACGTGCTGTAAATTTTCTCCGAAAGTTGCGTTTGTTACAACTGACATTAAAACAACTCGTCAATGGCTTCTTGTTGTTCTTCATTACTTTCAAAAGGGTTACTAAAGTCAAATTGTGAATCTTGTTTGGGTAATGTAACTCCACTTTTCTCTAAGAAATATTCTTCAAGAGATGGTAAAGAACTTTGTTCTTTAAGTTTGTCCGATGGAATTTGCATATCTTTTCTAGTTATATTGAAATTATAGCGTGTATCACGTTCTTCCCCAGTTCTACTAAGTTTAAATACTGCTGTATCAAGTCTGGAATCATTTTCCATTACTGCATCTATAATCGCATCTTTTAAAGAGTATGGTAATTCAACAATTTTATAATCATTTATTTGTTCTCTATAAATATAGCTTTTTGTTTGGTGTACTGGTATCTTTTCCCAAGAATCAGCTCCGTATCTCCAAGAACCATCTTTGTTTTGTGCTGTCTTATGTTCTACATAATGAACATATACCCACAATAAAAGTCTGGAGCGTGTATTTGCTTCTAAAGGTACATCGGACATATCGATGCTTTCATGATTAAAACGTGAAGTCCATCTACCTCCATCAGCTCTCCAAGTAGTCATTTTACAATCTAAAAGGTATCGTTCTTGTTCTGTATCATCTTGAATACCTGTAACATATAAAGAATCACCATCTTTTAAATAAAATTCACGTCTAACCTGTGTAGGAGTATTTCTTTGAACACTTTGTGTAGGTTTCTCTAAATTCTTGGACAACAATGTATCTAAATTTGCCATTTTTTTTCTCCTTTACCAATAATGGGTATTTTCTAAAATGTTTTCTAATTCTATTTTACTTCTAACTTCTTGAATATCTTTATATTTTTCAGGTAAGTCTATATATGATAACAAAAATCTATTTTTCATGTCAAAGGTAGCTTTTTTTATACCCTTTTGTCCTGCTTCATCGTTATCAAGGCACAAAACAACTTCACTAGGTGCTAGAGAACTAACCATATTTACTTGAGAAACGCTTATTATCGCCCCTAGTATAGCTAACGCTGAATATCCGTTTTGATTAAGCCATATAGTGTCTAATGCACCCTCTGTAATGTAAATTTTTTCATAATCAGTTATATGATTAATTCCAAACAAACATAAAGATTTTTTAAATCCTTTGCTGTACAAGTATTTCGGTTCTTCGTGTAATCTTCTTTTTATCCAACCAATTGATTCGGACAATTCGTTTTCAACTGGTATAACTAAATCGCCGAATAAATTTTGTCTACAATTCCATTCCAATAAAGTTTGCTTTGTAAAACCTCTTTCATAAATCCAATGATCATCTTCTAAATCATACAAAATATATGGACTACTTACTTCTTGATTGACTTGTTGTATTGATTCATTTGTATTAAAAAAAGTAAAATTCACATCTTCTTTATAAGGCATTAATTCTTTGCTTACATCTTGCCAACTTTTACCAGTAAGCATCTGAATAAACAATGCTAACGATCCAGAACCACAACCAGCAAAACAAATCCAAAGTCCTTTATCAAGATTAATTGAACAAGATGAAATATTATCGACATGAAACGGACACTGAATTGAGTATTCGTCTTCCAGTGAGGTATCTATACCATATTCTTCAAGAACTGAACGCCAATCCATTTTTTTACTTTCTCGTTTTTTTAGGATTTCTTACATAAGCAACAATCTGCTGAATATTACCATCAGTATCTAGACCATAACCTCGTTTGAAATCTTCAGCAGTTACCGAAAAAAGTTTTTTATTCTTTTTGCTTTTAAACTTTCGTATAACTTCTTCTTCTTTGCTAGAAGTGAACCATTCTAATAAACCCATAATCTTATCCTTTCTTTAATAATTATTAGTTTCATATCCTTCTAATTCTTCAATATGTCCAACGTCAACATTCCATTGTAAATACATTGTATCAATATTAAGGCTACCATTTCTATATTTTTGTACTTGAACTGCTCGTTTGTTTAATGAATTTTCTACTGCTGACATAGACAAAGCAACATCAGAAGCCCGTAACAAAGCATCGCCAAAAGCTACTTGACCAGCTTGTGGTGGTTTGTATATATCTGAAGCATCTCTATTAGCTTGTGTGGTAACAAATACAGGTGTTTTAGTTGCAACTGCTAGATTTTTTAAATTATAGAATAGTGTGTGAGATTGCTCCCAAGTTGCTTTGTTTTTTTCTCCAGTTTGAACAAGATAAGCACCATCAATTACTAAAAATTCTGGGGAATGTTTTCGCACTAATGAAGCTATTGAATCCGTTGATATTGCTGTATCTCCACTTATATGATCGCATATTAATAAATTTTTATCTGTAATGCTTTCGAGAAAATCTGCGTATTTCAATGAATCGATAGATTCTCCTCTACGCAAAGAATTATGAGAAAACGAATAACCTTGTAGATTGGCAACAACTACATCTAATCGCATTTTTATATCTAATACAGGAGTTTCTGTAGATATTAACAAAGTTCGAACACCATTCATTGCGGCTATTGCAGCGGCACTGACGCATATCCAAGTTTTACCTACAGCAGGTCTGGCATATAAAGAAACTAAATCCCCTGGCATCCAACCTACTCCAGTTTTGTTTATTGATTTAAATGATGTGACAATACCTAAAAGACCATCACCTTTTTGTCTTAATTCTACCCGTTCATTCCATTCATCTAATCTATCTAAAGAACCATCATCATAAGTTACAACATCTTCATCATATTTAATCTCAATATCTGTTAAACCATTCATTATGGCTGATAGAGCTTTTTGTGGCTCTAGAACAATTTCTTTTTCATGTTTTTGAATAACACTAATCATATTTCTACTTTGTAACTGTTTAGTAAATTGGTCTATTGCATAATCATAGGTTACGGATATAGCTGTTTTATCTAAAGTTTCATATTCATTAAGTATTGTTTCAGCACTAGGTATTTCACCATATTTTATGAAATGTTCTCGTATAAATATTAAAACTTCTCCGTGTCTGGAAAAATCTTTTGAGGTATAGCGAAAAGATTTAAATCTCTTAGTATCTAAATTTAATAAAATCGCACTCTCTATAAATTCATAACTATAGCGGCGATCTTCAACCCTTTTATTATCCAATTTTTTTACCTTGTATAGACTATTCTATTACTGTTCTTATTTTGTATATATAACCTTACATTATCTTGTGTATACTTGTCAATTTCTTGTTTGGCTAAATCCAATTCAGTAAATTCATCAGCTACCCAAATATCTAAAGTTTTATGATTTACGCACAAAATCCTATAAATAGGATCATCATCTATAACTTGTTTTCTTAGTAATTGATTTCGTATTTTTTTCTTCTTCATTGGTTATTTCAATATTTTTTCAAAATATAACAAAATTCGAATTTATTGGAATTGCCTTCTTCATCAACCTGATTACTAGTTCGGGTAGATTCCGTTGGAGGTAATATACGATAGGTATCTACTAAGGTAAATTTTTCTTCTGCTATTTTTAACATATCAGAAGCTAGAGGTATTCCTGAAATTAATGCACCCATTACAAATGAAAATACTCCATCTTTTTTAAGTACATTATCGCTTTCTATAACTGTCTGTCTCCAGTATTTATCTAACCAAGTATCATAATCATTATACAAAGCAGTAGATTGATTTTCACCAGCATAAACTTCTAAATCAAAATATGGTGGGCAGAAAAAAATCTTGTCATATTTTTCAGGCAAAACACTGGACATTTTCTCAGAAGGAATACAAAAAGTTTCTAATTTATATGGGGCATCGAATAGCATTCGTGAATGAATATAATCAAATAATTCTTTTGTAACATCTAATACCTTACACTGAACATCAACAATATGAATATCTGAATAATTATCACTCGTAACAGTGGCTAATACTGGACTTGACCAACTAGCTGAAGGAATTAATAGCTTTTGTTTTTCCACATTAATATATTTATCAGTTTCTTGGAGTAGTGTTTTATATATTGCTGGACTAAATACTGAAACTTGTCCTGATTTTGTTTTTGCAGTAACAACAAAAGATATATAATCTTTATAATAAACAGTTTCAAAAACAGATGGTACAGTAACAAAATCTGGAACCTTTCCAGTTTCTAATGCTAATTTATAAGCTGTTTTAAGATTTCCTCCATGTGCTGGTGCACAATCTAACATACTATCAAGATGAATATTTCTAATAACCCTTGTGTTGTTTGCAGAATGTTGTATAGCTTTATCAACTATTGGTAAAAATGGAACACTTCTAATATCTTTATAGGTATTTCCACTAATTTTATATTCTAATCTTTTTTTAAAGTATTCAATTAACGGCTCATCATCGAGTAAAAAATTATAGCAGTATTCATAAAAAGTTTCTTTGGTTTTTAAGGTAGTAACACGAATATCATCAGGCTGTAATTTATCCCACAATCTACTAAGCTGTTTAGTTTTGAGAAATTCATCTAATGATAAAGGAACAATATCTTCTCGAATAAGTTTTACAAAATCAGTTGAGGTAAATGTTTTCATAGATAATAAATATAATATTTATACCGATAGTTGTCAAAATTACTCATTTAACTCAAAAGCAATATCAGAAAATTTATCTCTGAGTGTTTGTCGAACGTTGTAAGCATTTTCTCCTAAATCTTCGGTTATTTCTTGCATTGTTAAACCTTCAATTTTTAACTGTATAAATTGTTTTTCTAAAGATGTTAATCCTTTGGAATTAATAAAATTGTTTAATTCAACGTCAGCTAAAACCTCACTATCTTCTTTTAAGGCACTATTTAATTCTGTAGGCATCGTATTAAAATCATCAAAAGTAAAATCCAGACTTTTTGTAAATACTTTTCGTTCTGATTTGCTAACTAGTGTTCTAATAGTGTTTACCATAGAGGTATGTAGATATGTGTGGAATAATGTACCTTTTGTTTCATCGAACGATTTTGCTGCTTTTACAATACAAATCCTTAATTCTTGTGCTAAATCTTCTTTCTCCATGTCGGCAATATACTGATTTTGTCGGTACATATTTGAAATCATTCGTTGTATCTTTGGCTCCCATTGTAGTATTAAATCATTATCTATTAACATCGGCAATCCCTTAAAATATATAATCTGAAACCTTGCGTTTACTGCTTATTCCGTCGGCTCTTCCTTTATAATAACATTGGCGACTACAATACATATATTTATAGTCTATTTTATATAAAAATCTGATATCTTTTTTCTTTTTCCAAAAAGGAACATGACAAAAAGCACAGTTCACTTTTATATTATAATTAATAAAACGACATTTCGCACACACAACAGGATTATAGTAATTTTTAGATTTAGGAGTTGGATTTCCACACACTGGACAATAACGTATTGGTTTACTATCTTTCCTTCTCTTTGTAGGACCTTGCTTTATATCATTATCTTTAAGATATTTATAAAT
>CEQV01044060.1_pt1 | contig 14116 bp, 23 predicted proteins | sample 530971 | NCBI WGS metagenome assembly CEQV01 (sample SAMEA2621173, study PRJEB7988) | marine metagenome | biome: marine biome (ENVO:00000447); feature: deep chlorophyll maximum layer (ENVO:xxxxxxxx); material: "saline water (ENVO:00002010), including plankton (ENVO:xxxxxxxx)" | depth 100 m
GTAGGTCCTCTATAAAAAACTTTAGGACCTTTACCTCTTTTTTCATAAAAATCTAAAGCGTCCTGAACGTCTGCTCTATACTTTTCTGGTATTTTGTCTATAGTAACTTCGGGATAATATCGGCTAGTAAAATTAACCCACTTTTTTTCTTTTTTGTTTGTAATAGTAATAACAGATTTTCCAGCAAATATAGAGTTTCTTTTAACCCAAAGATTGCTTTGAACGCCCTGCCCTCTATAATCGGGAGCAGTAAAGGAACCTGCTGTTAAATATAGATTTTCATCTACGGCTCTCCAACCTGCCCAACCCGCTAAAATATCTCCATCTAAAGCAACATAATACCCGTCAGGAGTTTTTCTAGTAAATGCGGGAAATAATGGTTGTTGCGCTCTAGGTGTTCTAGTTTTAGCAAGTGGTGTTCCATCGGTTTTATTCTTATCTTTCCATTTAGAGTAAGATTCTTCGTATAATTGGATTACCTCGGCCTCAGAATATATCTTATTGGGAAAGGTAATCATCTAAACATTCCCCTAATATGATACACTACTTCGTGAGGAATACCCAATGTAGATACTAACTCTTTCATGGTCATATGGGACTTAACAATAGTATCTACGTCTTTACCATAAACATCCAAACTATATTTTTTATCAATAGTATCAATTAGATATTCTATATCTTCAGGAGAGTTTACATCTAAATACCCACTATAAATTGGTAGGTTATTGTGTTTTCTAATTAAATCGTAAGAATACAATACAGCCGAGGCAAGTTTTGGTAAGTTTTCTGAAACTTTAGTCAGATTATCCACTATTCCATTTTGTCCATATACAATGTAATAGGCTGAATTTTCTTGAGTTTGACCAGTTACAGCACCTTCAGATTGTAAGTATTCTACCATAATTGGTTCATTAAATAATCTATGTAAATTAGCAAAAGACAGGTATAAATCTTTTTTATCCTCTTCTGCTGAGTGATATGTGTTATTCCAATATTCTAATGTTTTCCCTCTAAATTTCGGTGATTCAGGGTCGTCCTTAGCAGCGACAGATTTTTCCCAAGATTGGTGTAATATTGCTCCTAATAAAATTGATAAATTTCTTTCTATAGGTCTAAACCTTTGTATACCTATAGGTCGTATTAAATTAATTATGCCTGAAATAAATTTATCCGCGTAGACCGAATTATTTGCGTCATATCTTTGTATATATCCCTGTTTTATTATTTTCAAAAATTTATTCATATCCTGAAATTGCGCCATACTAAACTTCGGGCGACTTCTACCACTTGCTATTTCTTTAGTGACTAAAGTAACGGGGTCGTTGGCTAATAGTCGCTTTAATGCATTATACTGTTTTGTTTTTGTAAAATTAGGTAAGTCGTCCAAGTTAATATTTTGTTCAGTAAGAGCAGTAAAATAATATCTTGTTAATGCATCCGTTAATCCCGCAGTATTTTTTCCAATCTGCCCTTCGGGTATTCTACGTATAGGAATACTGGGAGTACCTAAACCTGTAACTCTTTTTGCTTTAGCATGTTTTTGTTGTTGAGGTACAGAATAAACAGTTTTACTATCTTCAGTAATGTATTTTTCGACATCGTAATGGTCAGTAAAGAATCTGATTACTTCATTAGTTGATTTATTTATTTCATTAATCATTTTAGAATAATTTTTAGCGATTTTTGTTGTTATTGTATATTTATCCCCAGTGTATTCCGCTACAAGATACTCATAAGTAGGTTTAACTGCTGGTGTATCTTCTAGTGCTTCGGTTAATACTTTCTGCGATATTTCTGGACCATCCATGATAGCAAAACTGTATGTTTTACGACTAATAGGTTGGTATCTATTAAGATTATCACTAATTATTTTTTTGTATTTATTAAATGACTGTGCAAGGAATTCTAAATCTTCTGCATCAATACCTGATTGTAGTTGAGCAATAACTTTTTCTACATTTGTTTCTATTTGTTCTGCATTCATTACTGTCGGAAATTCTTCGTCCTGTAAAATAATTGTTAATAATGGGTCTAAAGAAATATTTTCTTCTTCGGATAACCAAACATCAGACATAGAAATAATATTATCTCTTAATTGTTGTAATGGTGATGTATCTGTTAAAGTCGTATCTCGTTGACTTATTTCCGCACCATACCCTGTTTGTCCACCCTCGTCATCAAATTGTCCTATTGCTACATATTCGCTTTCTATTATATCGTTTAATTCATCGCTAATATATTTATGTCGTAAAACATCTAATAAAATTGGGTGGTTAGGATTAATTATTTTTTTAATGATTAGCGGTCCCATAGTAATAATATAACTAGGAATTTCTTTAATGGTTTTACCGTTACTAAGAGGTATAGTACCTGAAGCATTTATCGCATCAATCATAGTTTTAAATTCACCCTTTACTTGGTTCCAATATTTATATGTGTTGTTACGAGTTCTAAGGTCAGTTGCTCTAGTTGTAGTAAGTTTAGAAGCAAATTTAGTTAAATCTATTTTTGTAGATGTTCTTCTGTCTCTAGTAACACCGTCAATAACAGTAATAAATAACTGACGCTCTTTGGGTGTAAAAAATGGAATAGGTATTTTTGGAGAATAGTTTTCTTTGTCTAAATCAACAATTAATTTTTTAACTGTTGCTCTTTTATATGGGTTACCCAATATATAATTATCTAAGTCACTATGCTTTTGTCTTAATATATCATGTAATACGTTATAGTTTACGACTTGTTTATATTCTAATTCTTCAGTCCCGTAATTTACATATTGTATAAAAGTATTAAAAACATGTAATCTTTGGTCCCTTATTTCCGATACTGCTTTGGTTATTTCTTCAGGAGTAACTTCGCCTCCTATTAGTTCTACTAATTTGTTTGCTGAACCGGCCATTCCTCTATTTACTCCTAATCTCCTAAAAGCGTTATCTACTAGTTTTATTATTTCTTCGCTCATTTAGTCACTTCCAAATTTGTAATCAATAAGTTTTTGGGTTTCGTCAAAATCTTTTCCTGCATATGCGTAACGTTGTAGATATTCTTGAATAGTTCCTTTATCTTTTTCTTTATGTCCTTTTATGTCTCGGATTCTTTCGCGTGGCGCTCTCCCAATTTCTGTTGTTAATTCACCACCTTCCCCATAGCCGATAACAGTTCTTTTAGATTCTCGTTCTTTTATTCTAGCAATATCTTCTTCTGTTTGTTTTTCATGTGGCTTTCTTTCTGTAGTTTTTGCAGAACGAGTTAAACTATATTTTCCTATTCCGGGCCTATTGAGATTATCTTTAATCATATCATAAAGAGTCCGTGTTATGGTTTCACCTGTTTGTAATATTGCTTTCCTTAACTCCTTATTAAAGTCGTCGACGGCAGAAATAACCTTTGATTGGTCAACTTGCTCTAAAGCAAATGAGTCAATTTCGTATGAACCATCGTCTTGTTCTATTAGAACTTCTTCTTCTTCTTCTTCTATTTCATCATAATATCTTAGTAGTATTAACTCTCTAGTTATTTCATTTAATTTTTCTAATAAAGGGCCTACTGCACTCTCATTAAAACTATCTATAACATGAACATAAGCCGAGAATAAATCTATAGGTGTAGAAGTTTCTGTAATTGTAGGAAATTCTTCAATATTTTGCTTTACAGTATCTGCTAGGTTTACCCCTGCTTGTTTAGGAAAGGCCATAACATATATGGCCCGTAAATCAATAGAAGCAGGAAATAACTCTTTTATCATAAGTCCTAAGTCACCGGCTGTACTTTCTTTTGCGTAGTCACCACTACTAAATTTAGTATCTTTAGCCATCCATTTATCAAATTCATTTCTTAAACTACCGGATGCGGTTCTTGGTAACTTAACATTTTCTATAGTTTCTTGAATATCTCCACCTTTTCTTTTTACACGGTCTTGAGCAAAGAATCCCATCATGTTTACTCGTTTTTTAGTAACGTGTTCTCTTCTTCCTAACAAAGCGCCATAATTAGATGTGGAAAAAATATTACTTGTGGGCATATGTTTTATAATTTTATATAATATATACAATGGAGAAGCGACTGTTGTTTCTTCCGGTATTGGTCTATCTACGTTAGGCGTACCGTATTCACCACCACTTACTCTTTCTTCGATATAAAATTTAAATGGAGTATCTCTTAAACCCCAAGCAGTGTATACGTTTTGCACTAACTTTTTAAATTTTTCTAAATCTGTGTGGTTACTTTTAATAACTTCCACAAAATTATTATATGGGACTGTTTCGTATTCTCTTTGTAATTTTGTAGGAGGTAATTCTTCTTCTTGTTTAGATTTTCCGTGTTCCATAATATCCTTGCGGTTAATTTTCGGTGCAATTGTTATTATATCATTTATATAAGTAGAATAATCCATCCCACCTTTTTTCATTAGCGCGAATATAGAATCCATTAATTCTTCTCTATCCACACCTAGAGTTAAGTAAGGTTGAATCATATCTATAAATTCTCTTCGTTCATTACCAGTTTTTAATGTTCTATACCCTTCGTCAAGAATAGGTGCTAGTTCACTTATAGTTCTAGGGTCCTTCGCTAATTTTTCAATACCTTCTCTTAACTCATTTATCATAATAACTTTAGATAAGTTTTGTAATTTATCTTTTAGGGCTTGAGCGATTCTAGGAATATTTTCTTTATCTAATTGTCCGGATTCTATTTTTTGTCTGATGTTAGTATTACTGATTCTTCTATCTTCTTGAATTTCTTTTTCTGTATTAGAAAGTACTTCTGCTAGGCTAATCAATTGATTATCGAACATTTTTCGGCCCGGTTCCTCGTTAGGTTTTGGTTTGGCTCTTGCTATCGCTCCGGGTGTACTATTTTCCCGAATTAATAACTCTTCCCACCAATCCATTGTATCACCCTTATAGCGCGCTAATAGCGGCTACAAGAGCAATAGCAACAGGTACGGCTAGAAGAATATACCGCTTATATTGTGCGACCTTCGCTAGAATTTTATTTGCTGTAGCCTCATCAACTAAACCTAAATCTTCTAATTCTTCTAAAACTTCTTCGACCATATCTTCGGCCTTCTCAACTTTGTCTGTAACTTCTTTTTCTGTTTTCATATTTATTCTTCCTTTCTTTTTCTATCCAAATAACGTTCCCAAGATATTTGTCTATCAACATCATCTTTCTTATATCGGGGAGAGGTTTGGAATCGTTTCATGTCTCTAGCCATGCGTTGTTTTTCTGTTGGAACTATTTGACGTAGTGTTCTAACACTTACTTTGTTTAGTAAATCTTCCTGTAATTCTATTTTACGTTCTTCCCAATCAACAGTCCCAATAGGAACAGCCTCGTTACCTTCACCGTAGTCACTCACGTATAATTGAAGATAATCTTCATCTTCTGCATCCACTAATAAATTAATTCCCGGTAAAGGCATAGGTTCCGAACCTATTTCTGCTACACTATCGAACTCACGTTCATTCATTAGTTTATCAATAGCATTAATTACCTTGTCTTCTAATTCAACTTCTAAATCAGCATACATTCGTCTACGTCTATCAGTAGGATTTAATTTAACAACACCAAACCAATTACTCATCTTTCTTACCTTCCTTTGTTAAGTAAGCGTCCATAGCAATATTGTGTTGCTTATCAGCAGTTTGTAATTCACGACGATGAGCGAGTTCTGATGGGATTTCATTAATCTCATTAGATTGCTCGTTGCTCCAAAGGTCTAACATCTTAGTAATAATAAGTAAAGCCGGACCACCGATTAAACCTAATACGGCAGTGAACCCATCTAAGTTTTGTAGAACAACATCAGGGTCTGCGGTAGCCATGTAAATAACATATGCTGCAAGACCTAACCATGTTAGTACAATTGGTACTCCCATTAGTAACATTAGTTTATCGTTAAAACTCTTATCCTTTGGATGCTTAGACATACTATCTCCTTAACTAATGTTAGATATAAAGGTTATGTTCTTTTACACGCCTCATACTCGTTCTCTATACGTAATACTTTATTTAACATTTCAGTAATAAAGGGAGGGCTGGTAGTACCCATTTCATTTAAATCTTCTAGTATAGAACGTATAAACTGAAACGCTTCACTTATATTCCTTTCACCAAAGGGTGCTGCATCAAGGCGGTTATTACTAGAACCAGAAAGTAACTCCGAAAAATCTATTAACACACTCCTAAAATCTGCTACTGTTTCAGGTTGATAAATTTCTATCATTTCTAATGTTTCTTCTACTACACTTGATAAATCTCTAGCAGCAATAAGTTCACAATGATTTTTAATAGTAGGTCTATTAATCTTTAGAATATTTTCCCAACTCATTTTTAATTACTCCAAATACATATCTGGTTCATTAATTTTCATTGGGCATCCTTCTAATACCACACCGGGAGATGTTTCTTTATCGGTAGGTAATTTACGAGGACACGGTTTACCTGTTGCTACAAATTGTTTACACTTTGGACAAGTGCCGGAATAAGATACACGGTTTTTAATAATATTTGTCCAACTCATTTTGAACCTTCCCTCCAGTCAACCATCCATGAATATGAATCAATTTCTTCATCAGAAAATTCATCTAATTCCTTAGCGCGAGGCATTTCCATCTCTAAACGTACGGCGTGGGGTTCGCGGCCCGGAAAAGTTCTAATAACGGTTAATCCCAAATAAAAACATGAACCTTGTTTCAAATTTCCATAATCCACTTTACCATACACGGGATGTGGCGCTGGATAACTAGACCATCGTGCGGTAATAATGTATTCCCCGAACCTTTCTTCAACATTACCTTCCTTATATTTTTGGTCGTGTGTAAAAGTTACTCTATCTAATACCTCTAATGCTTTTTTAGCCAGTGGTTCAGTTAAAAGATGTTCTCTGACTATATTATTTTTTCTTACACCCCTACCTTTTTTATCCTGAACCCATTCACGCCAATAATAAATAGTTTTAGCATATCTTTTTAACTTATCAATACTTGGACCGAAGCGAAATTTGATGGGTTTAAACTTTTCTCGTTCAGGCTCTGGTTCATCTTTTAATATATCTTCCCAACTCATTGTAATCTCTCCTACTATCTTTTTAGATTCTTTCTCCAATTTCTATCATACTGATTTACGGACCATGTTGGTATCATTGTAGCGGAAAAAACTTCTTGTCCTGCTGGTTCATAATTCATCTCTTTTAAATCTTTTAATTTTCTTTTAGAGGCTATATCAACTATTAGATATTTAATTTCTTGTCTAAGATTAGGAAACTTTTTTGCTTTGAGTAATAGTTTGCGAATTTTACTAACGATTTCCACTATGCCTTTTTCGTATTTTGAATAATCAACATTATATGCCCAATTTTCAGTTTCTATAAACCAACTATCTAAATTTTTAGATTTGTTTATTGTGTTTTGCCAAATCATTGTAATCACCTTTAAAATTTAGGAGGGGGAAATCTTGAATCTGGGTCTCCCCGTTCTTCTCGCGGAAGGCTACGCCACCATTCAGAATAAGCAGCCTGTCGTTCTCTAGTAATAGAACTTGCGGGGTCTTTAACAGGGCCTTCACCAATATTTAAAGATTGTAAAACAACAGCAATAAAAGTGTCTTCATCTTCTAAAACTCTAGGAACATATACTTCAGGTTCTCTTCCGTCTTCTGTCCAAGCCCCTTCTGTTTCAATAACAAAATATAGAGTCCTTGTAATCTCCCTCGTTTTAAGTTTAACTGCTAATCCACTTTTTTCGTCCCAATTGTAAAGACCATCGCTGTTATGGTATCTTAAATCTTCTAAAGCCGCAAAAGAAACATCAATATTGAGCCTTGCTAAAGCAGATACAATATCACCTAATTCTCTCTTAAACGCCACATTATCGAATATTTCATAATCATCATAATCAGTTCTTGAATCTGCAAGTTTTTCTGGTGTTAAAGAGTATTCAGATACTCTCAAGCCTTCAGGTAGTTTTGTAAAATCTCTTTCTTCTTTTAATATATTTGTCCAACTCATTAGTATCGCTCCATTCCATAATTATTCAAATAATAATTAAAGGCTTCATCTGTGATGTCTTTAGTATGACTGCATAGAGAACATTGTCTAATCAGTTTCCCATTAACTTTTTCCTTAGTAAAGGGTCCTTCGCTTTTGCATATTTCACATTCTTCTCTTGCTTTAATAATTACTTCCCAACTCATTGTATCTTCTCCGCAACTGCATCTCGTATATCTGTCCATACTTCGGGGTATTTTTCAATTAATACTCTTTGAATAACCTCTACTTGTTGGACCACAATAGTTTCTTCTCTCTTGTGTACTAATTGTCCTTTAAACTCTAACATATATTTAAGGGATTCCCTGATTTCTTTTGCTAATCGAGTAAGTGAATCAATTTGTCTAAAATCCAAATCATCGTTGTTACCTAAATCATTTACTTTGTCTTGTAGTATAGCAATATTATTAGATAAAACATCCATTTCGTTAAAATCAATTCTTGCTAATTCTAGTGCTGCGCTTTTTTGTATCATAGGTTTTAAATGCTTACGCAAATGTAACTGAACTTTATCTTCGGACATATCCAATTGTTCTGCTATTTCGCTAACTTTAGTGCGACCATCTGAAAGCCCTGCCTCTATATCAGCCCTTGACTGATGTGTGCATAACTCACAATTGTCGTTTGAATGTGAAACATAATTGTCTGTATGGTTTTGCATGTGTTTACGGGTAGTTCCGTTCCACCAACCATTATCTTTGTCTAACATAGAGGGGTCAATACTTCCGTCAAGAACTCCTTGTTCTATAATATCGCGTTCTTCGTGATTACAAACTGGGCAAGTTTTACGGGTTACTCTAGTCATTATTTACCACCATATAAATGTACATTTTTTGCGCTACCTGTAGGTTTGTAATTAACTTTAAGATATTGTCTAACAGCACCTATTTCTGGAAAAAACCTTCCAGATAAAACTCTAGGGCCAGAGTAGCGCATCTCTTCAAATCTATCACGTATTATTGAATATATTTCTTGTGCAGACGCAGGACTATCTAACCCTTGTACTACATCATCAATTAATTTTTTGTACAAAGGTTGCATCTTTTTTCTTTTAACAATATCTTCCCAAGACATAATTATTCCTTCCTCGGACCCCATAGTTTAACTGGTGTTCCACCTTGACCACTTTTACCCGAACCATGTGCAGTAAACCCATACATTCGTAAATGTTGAGATAATTGATTAATACTACTGAAAGGATTTTTCTTAGGATTACCAGTTGTGGTTTTTATTACACCTGACGACATTATAGCCATTAAGTCATTAGCAGTTGTTGGTTTATTGTTTAGATATTGAAATGCTTGAGAAATCATTAATGTTTTTTGTTTTCCTTTACCTGTTCTGATAATACCCGCTTTAAATGGTTTTTTATAATCCATAGGTTCGTCACTCTTAAGCATAACACCCGGAGTTCTTCCCTGAACATTAATTTGTGTAGCAATTTGTGCGCCACCAAAGCATTCTCTTGCTAATCTTTTCGTTCTAGCAATACTAGTTAGTTGTATTTTAAATCGGTCATAATATTGAGTAATTGCTAAATCACCACCTTCTTTACCCCAACCCGGAACTGCTGCGTCTATTGCTGCTCTATCTGCATCACCCTTAATTGAGAATACATACTGTTCTACTTTACTACTAAAACTAGGTCTTGAGTCGCTTTCCCAAACAGGTTTATTTGAACCACGAACTTTTTTACCATCTCTACGTACGGCAATTCTTGGATAAATAGCATCATCTGATAAAATTTCTGTAAAACCTTCTTTTAGTGATTCAACCTTACCTAATTGTTTTAAATTAACGGCTCTATTAATTAACAAAACGGGTATATGTTCTACAGGTACACCTATTGGTTCGTCTTCTAATTCATGAATAATATTTTGTAACTCTTGAATAAATATCTCCAATGCTTTATACAAAGGTGGTCGTGGTCTTGATTCTGCTGTTCCTGCCCAACCTTTAACTTGGGCTGGGGTTAAATCATAAGATGCTCCTGTATATGGTTTACCGTTATCTTTATGCCATTTTTTCTTTGCTTCTATAAATTTTAAAACTGTAGGTGTAAGAAAATGTCCATAAACTTCGTCTCTTTCTAATATTTTAGGTTTATTAGGATAAGGTTTTGATTTTTTATCTAGTGTAAATTTTGTAACTACTGTAAATTTAATATACCGTGGGTTAATCGCTTTTTCTCCTACTGTTTCTGTGCTAGCATCGACCGCTTTTAGAATTGCTAAAGCATTAGTAAGTAATGCAAGGTCCTGATTTAATATTTTATCTTTTTTAGATAATATGTCTAAGAGGCTATATGCCTCACCCATTCCATCAAAACTTCTAATACCTAGTCGTGAATGACGAATACCGTGATTTTTCACAGTTCCTAAAATAGATTTTGGTTTTGTAGCACTACCTTTAATTCCGGTAACAGTTACATTCTTTTTAATAGCGTCTTCGATTCGTCTTTTTGCATCTTTAATAATATCTTGTAATTCAGTGCTAACATTTTTAACATTTTTAAAATCTACCATTATTCACACCCACATTTTGTTTTATTATTTTTACATTTCGGGCAAGACCCATAGAGAATATTATGAACAGATGGAGTAAAACCACCAACGTTTGTTGTTGTTGTTCCTGCCGCTTTGTTTGCGTTTTCTAATTCAGACATTACATCTAATGGAATACCTAGTTCTCGACCTTGTTTGATAAAAGCCTTTAGTGCCTCGGACCAATCATTGATTTCTTTTGCATCAATTGATTTAAGATAATTTTCCCAAGTCATTCAAACACTTCCTTATGTCCACATTTGTTACATTCCATGACCGTTCTATTCTTTTGTCGAGTATATCCACTTCTACCTTTTTTATAAAAAGTCATCTTAAGTTCCCCTTGTTTACATTCGGGGCATTTAATTGCTTTAATAATATTTTGCCAATTCATTCTTCCTCATCTGCCTTAGCCATAGTAAAAGCCTGTAATATGTATGCCTTGATTTTTTGTAATGTTTTAGTGTCGTCTTTGCTACCCTCAATATATTCTAGGGTCTTTTCAAAAACTTCTTCTACATCTTCTTCTGGAAAATTGTCGTCTAACCAATTATTGAACCATTCTGTTCGGGGCATAAACTCTCATTCTCATATGTAATATATAAATTATCTGTATGCTTCCATTTCTTCTTTTATTTCTTCTGTGAAATTTCTTGCTACTTCTTCCCAATCAACATCTGATAATCCATCTGAAGGTTGCATGTCTACTAATTCATCCATAAAACCTTGACTGGTGGGCATTATTTCAGATAAGTATTGGGCTAATTCTTGTATTGCTTCTTCTAGTGATGTGTTGGTTCCACGTATTGAATTAGTAATAAACCCCATAGCCATGTTGTATATGGCTTCTTCGTTTAATACCCATAATTCTGCGCTACGTGTTGCGGTGTCTATACCTTTAATAGTATCAAACCAAGAAGATTTCCTCATTAGGCTATCGTATAGTTCTTGGGGGTCATAATAAATATACCCTGCACCCAAATCAGTATCGGCCACAGTATTAATTATTTCATTCATGAGGGCATGAACATCTGGAATTATTCCGTCGTGACTCTCTTGAAATTCTTCCAATAAATTTGCCGCCTGTAATTCGTCTAATAAATCATCTATCGTTTCTAATGCACGAAAAGTTAGTTCTGGATAATAATAACTAAACATATGAGTTTCTAGACCTAAATTTTTACTCCGTATTTCTTCAACCTCCATACGAAGTCGAACCAAGTATGTAGCCATTATTCTTGCTAATCGTTCATTTGCAATAAAAGGTTCAGGTTCCGGACCAAACATTTCCTCTCTTTCTCGTTGACGTACCCTTTCTACTATTGTATTAAATAATTCGGTCAACTCTTCTACTTGTTCTTCGGTTAATTGGTCAAAATCCTCATCATCTTTTATAATATTAAACCAAGACATACTAATCACCTATAAATAAACAAAGGAAGCGTGTTTAGTTTATTATACATATCTCGACACATAATATCTTTCACTTCCTCGTATGACTCTACCTTAATCCCACCTTGTTTATTAACTTGTCTAAAAAGCACTGCAACATCTGTACCTTCTATTGGGTTGACTAAAGTAATTTTTGGTTTATCAGAAAGATGTGCGTTGCGATTAGAAAGTAATTTAGTGTATATTCCTTGACCACGATTTTCAGGTTGGATATATGTATTGCCTACGAAGTAAAAATCACCCATATCGGAAAAGGATGAGTAACCTAATACAGAATCTTCTGCGACATAAGCATAATACGTAAGTGGAGAAACAACATTAGGATAACCTTTGTCTATTGCTGAAGTAAAATTAGTTACCATACTGCGAAAAGTGTCTTCTGGTAGTAATTTAAAATTCATATTATACCTCTGGTAGCGCATATATCCAATCTTCACCTTCGCATTCTAACCATTCGTTAAGAATCTCATTTGCTTCTTCTGCTACTTTGGGTCTAGTTCTAAAAAAATTATTCTGTATGTTCAATAAATAATCATGTATTTTTTCACAGGGTTCTTTTCTTACCTTACTAATTGTTTCTTCTTGTGAGTATTTTCTACCATGTTTACCAACAACTATACCATGTTCAAATACAAGGTCTATTAATTTTTCTCTAGCAGTTTCACAACATGGGTCGCCGGAGGCTACTGCTGTTTCAACCTTTACTTCTGTTTCGGGCTTAACTTCTAGCATTTGTTTCCAACTAATATTATCACCACAATTTTTTACAGGCTAAACATCGTGGTGTAGTAATACGTCCTTTACATTGGTTGCATTTATGTCTTGCTCTAAAACTCTTTCGACGTTTTGCACTTCTATGAGTTCCACCACCTCTGTTTTTTCCTGAGCGTTTATAGTTACCATAACCTTTTGCTCCGGCGTGAATCTTTTTACCTTCGTGAGTTAACATCATAATCTTTTTACCTGCTCTATCACTGGGATATACAGTATCTACCCGCATATCTTTTTTATCCTTTTTTAGAACAGTGAACCAACTCATAGTGAATTTCTCCACGCATGTTCTAAATCTTTATAATATTGTTCCATTCTTTCAAATGTCCCTTCTTTAAAGTTGTTTTTCAAACGTGTCTTTATTTCTTCTAGAGTTCCTTGATATTGTCTATCTAAATATTCATCAAAGGTAGGAAACTTATCATTGTAGTTTTCATTTTCTTGCATCATTCTATGAAGACGAGTTTTCATTGTTCCCGGCGCACCTGTTTCTATCATCCATCTAGGCTGGCCCACCTGTTTTAGTATTGATTTCCAACTCATTTAAAATACTCCCCCCAATAATTTTTAAGATTATCATACTCCCGCATAAACCGAGTTGTATCATCTAACTCAATACCCATAAGTTGCATCTTGTTTTTAACTTCCTCAAAAGTAGGAAAGGGAACATTTGATACATCATACCCGTCTTGATAACGACGTATTTTTAGTGAATACTCAGGTGTTAGTAATATGTTTGTTATAGCATATTTCATTCTGGGTATGCTCGTATCAACTCTATTATAATGTTTAATCATTTCTAGATTTTTAAAATCTCTTTCTCGATGACTAGGAAACCTATCAGGTCTATAATCTGCACGTTCACCCCTACCTCCGGGTTTTCTTACATCTCTATATTCTGTTGAGTTCGCCATTCTTACTCTAGGTTGTCTTTCTACATCTCTATATTCTCCACCTACTAAACTTCTATAAGTTGTGGGTGGTTGTGCTGTTTTAGTATCTGTTGGGTTATAGCGTTCTTTAGCGTAATGCTTATCGGGGCTATAATATTGTTCTTCACTATGTTTATCTCGTCTAGCGAATGCCGGTAATCTTTTAATTATATCAAACCAACTCATTTTATTTAACTCCTGTTGTATTCTCTATAGGCTTGTGTGACCCTTTGCATATACCTATTGTATATATCGTCTCCGTCTTTTGGTACATTATTCTTAAATAGTATTTTAAGGTTTCTAAATACTAGTATTACCTTTTTCAAATTGGGAGTTTTGGAATTAAAAGTTTTTTCTATTAAATCTAT
>CEQV01036675.1_pt1 | contig 14066 bp, 12 predicted proteins | sample 530971 | NCBI WGS metagenome assembly CEQV01 (sample SAMEA2621173, study PRJEB7988) | marine metagenome | biome: marine biome (ENVO:00000447); feature: deep chlorophyll maximum layer (ENVO:xxxxxxxx); material: "saline water (ENVO:00002010), including plankton (ENVO:xxxxxxxx)" | depth 100 m
TGTAGGACCTTGCTTTATATCATTATCTTTAAGATATTTATAAATGTATTGCCTACTTGTTTTAAAATGTATTCCTATTTCTTGTAATGTTGCTAATGGGTGTAATTCTTTATATTGTAAAATATCTTTTCGCATTAAAAGGTTGCTTTTAAATCATTCATTTTCTTTTTTTGTATTGAACTTTCTAATCTTGAAGTTACAACCATTGATAAATAAGTATTCATTCTAGTTACAGTAAGTTCTTCTTCACCTTTATCAGTAGCAATAGCTTGTAAATCAGCCTGAACTCTTGTCCATAAATCATCTGTTATACTGACTGTAAATGATTGTGCCATATTATTCTCCTTCTAAAGCATCTAATCTATCTTTTAATTTCTTGACTTCTTCTAATAATAAAACCGACAACAATTGATAGTGTAACGCATCTGGTTTTCCATCTTTATCTGGTATGACAATCTCTGGTAAAACTTTTTGCACATCTTCAGCTAAATATCCAAAAGTTGATCCATTTAACAATGATTGATGTCCATCTTTATAGTTAAAGTTTTTAGCTTTTAGATCAAATATTCTTGAAGTGTCCATGTCTAATGGTTTTATATTTTCTTTGTAATCAACGCTTGATGATGTTGAAACAAAAGTTAAAACACCAGCACTATCCGTCTGCAAAAGTCTATCTCCACCAGGTGCAGTTGTCGGTAAATACAAAACATATCTAGCACTTGAGGTACTATCACTACTTGAATAGTTTGTTGGTCCTGCTATTGTGGCAAATTCTTCATAAGAGTTATTACCTGATTGGAAATTTACTGCTTCCGTATTAACGTTATTATAATTTGACCCAATAGTGTTTCCTATATCAGTAGAACCATCATTATTACCAATAATATCGTTCGGAGATACTATATCTAATGCGTATGCACCAGCAGCATTAGGATTGTGAATAATCATTGTGCCTTTTGCATAAGTAACACCAGCAAGTGTTGTATCTGCTTGTAATCTGTACATTTGAGCATTAAATAATCCGGGGGCTGTCCATGTTCTTATACCAACGGGATTTACTGTATCTCCAGCTTGGTCTTTACTAGTTCCCTGAATTTCTGAAGTAGTAGGAATATTCGTAATTGATTGGATAGTGTCTAGTATTGCAGCACTTTGAGAAAGTTTTTGTACTGGTATATCAGCATTAGAATCTTCTTTTGAAACAATATCATACTCTGTATAAGAAATTCCCGGTTGTTCTGTATAGACAGCTTTTGTTATTAAATAGTTTTTATTTTCATCAACTAAATCATTTCTATATCTTACAAAATCTCCTGCTCGTATTGGTATAAAGTATCTGACAATAGAACTGGTTGATATTTGACCAGTATCCCAAGTGCCTGTTACTTGTGTTGAGCTTACAGCAGAAGCATAACCATAAGTTGTAGTTGGAGCATTGTTGGAATCCAGTTCTGATAAAGTTGTTCCAACTCTAATACCAAAATTTAAGGGATTTGAACTAATATCATATATTTGTGTACCAGTAGTATGTTCAGCAGCTGAGGTACTACTTTGAGCCCTATTTGCTGAAATATTAGTTGAACTATTTATGGCTGTTACAGCAAATTTCTCATTATCTATTTGAAATGTCTGTCCAACGTACATTTCATCGCTTGATGTAACATCTATGGCTGTTTCAGAATCATCTAAAGCCTCATTAAGAGTAGTTACAAGTACTTTGCCGAAGGTAAGTGTTTCTGTATACTTAGTTGTTCCTTCTACAGTTGCCGAAGAACTACTACCTACAGCAGTCGGCACTGCATCAACATAAAAGCGAGGTTTTTCATATGTTGTTACTGTACCTCTAGTTATTTCGTGGGTACTTTTCATTAATTTAGCCACAATATCTTCTTTTATGTTTAATGGAGCTGTTTGTGATGGTGCTATTAAGGATAATGTGCGTTTTATTTTATGTGTATCCTTAGGTCTACTTAAAATGGTAAATGTTGCATTTCTATTATAATGCCCTCTACAAACTGTACCTACTGTTAATGTTGCTTCAGGAGTTGATGTAGCCGCTGTACCTCGCAAAACGCTGGAAAGAAGAACAAATGCTGGAGCGTTTGCTGTAATATCAGAACCACCACTTGTATCTGTTCTACTAACATACTGCATAGTAGCTACTGCATAAGCATAAACATATGAATTGTCAACATGAGTTACTGCTGAAAAACCTAATTGAGCCCTGGTGGCAGTAATTTCTGTACCATTCGCATTAACTGCTGTAACTTTTATATATTCCCTAGCACCAGCGTTAATACTGGGCGTTATGTAAAGCATTTGATTTACATATATACCAGCGTTTGAATCCACTGTAAATGTTGTACTACTTGTATTAGTATGGGCACCATTTAATTGAGTAAGTCTAGTATCTATTTTTTCTGGAGCTGTAATTGATGCTGCTGAACCGAAAAAGTTATCATCTATCTGATGTTCTGGATTTCCCCATGTAAAACAAGATTTAATTGCCGTTCCGTTATCGTGTTCTGCAGCAGTAGTATAGTTAACACCTCTTACAACTGTTAAATCATTACTAGATACGGATTCTACCCACATGGCTTCGTCATCAATTTGTATTGTCATACCTGCTATTATTGCCTGAGAAGCTGTATTTCCACTAGAAGCATCACTGACTGTAACTACAGTTTCGGTAGCATCTAATGCCTCATTTACTGTGGTTAAAGTAGTATTAGCGTATTCAGATATTTGGATTAATTCAAAGTCAATGGTTTTTTCTGGGCGTATTAAATCTGTTCGGTTTGAATGTGATGCCATTGTTACTTTTGCATCTGTATACAATTCATCTTTAGGTCTATCTACAGAAAAACTAGTTGTTGGTGTACTTCTACCCGTTATATTAAATCCAGAATAAGGTTGTATTAATCTAGCTCCATATTTTTCTGGTTCTGTTGTTGGTCTATTACCTCTTTTAAAATAATTTAAAAACATCGCAGGTTTATGTGATGTGGCTGTTGATGTAAAGTTGGGATCTCCGTAATAATCATATCCAAAATTTCCACCAGAAGCATCGATTGGGTCTGAATTAGATAAATCTCTAATGTGTGATAATACGGATTTTTTGTTTCTTTCTCCCAACTGATAAGTAAAGTTTGCAGGAAATTTTCTTACCGATTCTGTAAATCTATTAGTATCACCTGTGAAAGTTAAATCCAAAGGATTAGTTACTGAAGCTGCTAAAGATTTTATTAATCCCCCTCTAGTTGAAGCTGTTGATGTAAAAACTAATTGGTCGTCTGTAGAAGTGGCAGTAATATCAGCAGAATCATCTACATCTAAAGTAATATCCACATCGAAAGCAAATTCTCCAGAAGTCGTGTTATCCCGTAGTTCTTGAAGAAAATCATGGCATCTTAATTGAATCATCATACCTACACCAAAATGATATTCTTCTTTTATGTCATACACCATACCATAAAACATGATTTCTTTTGTTTCATCATCTCTTAATCTAACAGCTGTAAAACTACCAAAAGTTGGACTATATGGTCCAGTAGATGCTCCACTTTCTCCACCATAAGCGTTTGAAGTCTGATTTAATATCTGTACCTTTAATGCTTTTGGAGAACCTAAATTATCTGTTAATACTAGGCTTTGTATTGCACTAGCTGTTGTTCCGGGTATAACAACATCTTGCCAAATTTCAGCGTTATAGACAATATCTCCGTTTTCGTGAGCTTCAGCACCTGTTCCTTTAGTTTGTCGTGTAACTGTTATAGTATTGTGGGCAGTTATTGCCGTTACAGTAACATATTCGCTTTCTATTAAAAGTATTTGACCAACTCTCATGTTGTTAGAACCATTGGTAGCTAGGGTTAATGAAGTTGCGCCTGTAGTCGCATCTGCTGCCAAAGTGGTTATTTGTTTTTTATTGTAATACGATAATATTGACCTACTAGGCATTAAAAAGATACTCCTTCACGCAATTTAGCCATAAACTGTATTGTAAAAGTCCATCTATCTTCTATACCCGGTGCTTGTGTAAACTGAACTTGTGTAACAGCAACTTTATATATAGAACCTCCTGTGGCTAAATTACTTCCATTTGTTGCTACGGGTCTAGTTGCATCTCCAATTTCTATTTGTAAATCCGTTGAATCCGAAGTAACCCAAGTTATTAGTTTATCTTCTAAATAGTTTTTATAGGGAATTACATAATCTTTAGATGTACTTCCATCAGATATCGCAATTTTTTCCATACCCCAAGTTTCATCAGCATCAAAATCCGAACCTGTATTAGCTGGGTCTTGACCAATAGTATCAACAACACCCGATATAGTAATAGTTGGTTTAGCAATGCCTAAATCTAGTAATATAGGTGTACCTCTTGGCACTGGCACTTGAATTGGAGATTTTGCGACAGCTATAGAAACTTGATTTACTTTCAAAGCTAGGTGACTAGAAGCTCCGCTATGTGTTCCATCTCGTAGTAATACTGATAATGGTGAATCCATTTTTAATTTCCTTTGTTACTCAATGTAAATAAAACCATTACTTTGTTGATTGAACATCTCAACCATTTCTGCATCTTGTTGTTCTTCTGATAGCCATATTTTATTCGAATATGCTTCACTTAAAGTAGCGTAGACATTTCCATTTAATCTAAAGTTAACAGCTGCAGCAGTTTGAGGCGTTGGATCACCCTGAGCTGCTGGCCCAGCTGCCATCTGATTACCACCAAAATTACTTGCCTGTGTTGTATTAGCCAATTCTTTTGCTAGGTCTTGTTGACTTCTTTCTAGTTCAGAAATTTTATTATCTAAATCTACACCTGGTATTAGATTTAATGCTTTAACTATTTCTATTTGTAAATTACTGAATATTGTTTGCAAAGTAGTCCAAATTCCCTCAGCCCAACCTTTTACTGTTTCCCAAGCATTTTTTAAAGCACCTTTTGCTCCACCAAAAACAGCACCTTGTATAGCGTCTTTTGATGAGTTTATAAATTCAATTAACAATGCTTTACCATCATTTTTTGCCCAAGTAAAAAATACGTCCCATAATGGTTTAAGAATATTATCTACTAAAGCAGTTATCGCCTCTTTAATTACAAAAAGTCCTTTGTCTAACCAAGTACCTTCCATAGTTGATACTTTATCAAAAAGTCCTTGAGTCCAAGTTTGAACTTTCGGTATAAATGAAGCTAATTTCCCTAAACCTTTAAAAATTAAAGGTAAAAAGGGTGCCACAAGAACATCTACAAATGCTCCAATAATTTGAAAAAAACTACCTACTAAAGCAGTAAATCCTTTGGACATTTTTAAAATACTCGTAACTCCAAGTCCTATTGCAAGTTTTTTTATAAAACCACCAGACACCATTTTCTCTTGATTTTTTGCCATGTCTTTTATATCTTTATTTGCGCCTCCACCTGCTGTTGCTCCACGACTAGCGCCACGAGCCATGGTGCCAGCTGTTCTCGCTGCTCCCATCATAAGACCTGCTATTAAAGGTATTGCCATATTTATCTCCTAAAATTATTCATGGACATAGCACTAGCTTCTTTTTCTGCTTGATTTTCTTTTATTGCCATATCAACTCCTAATATTAAATTAATTTCTTGTTCAGTAAAATTATTAATGGCGTCATAAGGAATTCCCAGTTCTAAAAGATATAACATAGTTGTCCAGTAGGAATATGCCATCTTTTCTTGTGGGTGTTGTTCTCCAACCCCCCTCATGAACGCCCTCATTCTTTTTTTACTATTTTAGGATCTAGTTTATTTTCTGCACTAAATGCCTGTGGCACGAGTGTTTCTAAAGCTGTTCCTAATCGTTCATCTATAGAAACTAAAAACGCCTCTGTGGTTTTACCCCAAGGCGCTTCAACAATCATTTCTTTTAAACATTCTCTAATATATTTATCTCCATCAAAGCTAGTGTCCCCTGAATCAGACCATTTTAAACAACTACTAACTAATTGATTTCTTTTAGACCAACTTAGTTGTTTAATAGTAACGTCAAACCCATCTTCTGTTCCATCTATTTTTAAAGAAACAACCTGTGTATTAGGTGCTATTTGATATTTAGATAAATCAAAACTGCTTACACTTTCCTTAACCATCTTAATCTCCTATCTATTTTTATGGATATACTGGTACTGAATCTTGTATTGTTATCTTTAAACTCCTAAATATACAATCTATATCTACTTGTAATGGATTGTCTGTTGTTATATTGTGAGGCGCTGTATTAATAAACATTCCTTGACTATTAAGTGCGTTTGAACCAGCTGTTGGTGTACCTGCTGTGCTACTGGTTGGGATATCTATATAGATATGGTCATTTGTCCCTCTGGTAAATTGTAGGGTAGCAGTCATACCAGTCATAGCTGTTGCTTGAGTACTACCACCATAATTACCTTCTAGTAGAAGCTGTTTAAACAACTCCGTTGCCCCTGTTTGTAGGTTTGAAACATTATAAGCTGCGTTAGCATCAAAGTCAGCGTCTGGCAACACAACTGTGGCAGACATGGTATAATCCCTTGCTCCTTCAACTATTTCAGAAGGTCCTCTTGATCTAGCCCCTTGCCTACTCAAATAATATCTAGGTTCTTCATTGTTACTGATTGAAATACTAAAATTTCTAATTCTAGCAAACTCAACACCGAAATACTTAATTGTTCCTTGACTAAAGTAGTAGGGCGATGTGCTAGGATATCCACTACCATCATTGCCACTTCCTACAGCCTGAGAACCCATATTAATATCATCACTATCTATCTGTTGCATAAGTGCGTATCTGGGCATATTTGCTTGAATACTCGCACCATTATAAAGATTAGTTCCGACTGTAGTTTGTTCTTGTTGATTATGAACCATATTGAGAAAATTCACACTATCCCAACTCATCATAACCATACCACCTTCTTCTGCTGATATAGTTGAAGTTCCAATCATACCACCTAAATATCTTCTATTGAAGTCTTTTGCAGCGGTTTCTGAACTATCTTTCATATGAACATGCCAAGAAACGGTATCCAAATCGTTTGTTTCTGTAATAACATGAGTATAATAAGCACTGGTGCTAACTTCATCTATGGAAACGTCATCATCATGATCAAACTGCAAAGGATAATCTAATTTAAAAGTATCTGAGGCTGGTTCTGCAATTATTCTTCTAACCTCAGATAAAGTTGAGGAACCATCATCAATATTTATATAATCACCTACAGCCAAATTACTTACATTTGCCCCATCTGCTGATATATATACATCGCCTTTTTTAGTTGCTCCGTTTAATAATATGGTAGAACCTTCTAATGCAGAAGGCGTTGTTACAACTTTTCCTATAGGGAATCGTAAGGGCCAACCATTCAATAAGACAAAATCGGCTACTGAACCAACCAATGTTTGTTGACCAGCATACGCAACTGAAAAATTTCGTTTACTTTGTGTTGATAAAAACCTTTTACCCTCTATAGACATTTCTGGATCAGGAGTATCTAGTGTTTCATAAACACCTGGTATAAAAGTTATATATTTTGCTTTATCATTTCTAGTAGCATCACCACCTATTGCTGTAGCTTCTTTTACTTCTTCATTGTTAGCATGATAAAAAGCTGTCGGTCTATCTAATAATACTGTTATTACATTACCCGGGCTTGTGCCAACTTGCTGAGTTCCTGTCAGTGCTTCAATTCTTCGAACCTCGTGTTCATTAACTGTGGCAGAGGCAGTTCCAGCAACAGTGCCAATTCGAATAAAATCTCCAACTACAAGAGAAGCTGTAGCAATTGTATCTATTGTTATTGTTTTTGATCCAGCATTAACCGCTGCTGCTAACAATGCAGTTGAACCACTAACTGTAGCTTCAATCATTTCAGCATCAGCGCCTTGTCCACCAAATTCTGATGCAAATGTTAGCTGTGCTTGATCGCTTCTATATACTGCCATTTTGTATTCTCCATTTTTGTTTCATATTAATATTATACTAAGTGTCTAATAAAACTGCGTTATTTACCAACTCTATCTCAATAGTTCCAGTCCATATGTTTACTTGATCACTTACCTCTTCGTTAAAGTCTATAAATTCTTGGCGTTGAAAATTTGTTAATGAGTGCATTCGATTATGTGTAATTCTTCTAATTTCTTGCATTAGGTTATACAATCTTTGCCTACTATTTAATGTCCATAGTTCAATTTCAACACTATAGATTCTATCTCCATATTTCCAGTTTCCTATAGGAATTTCATCAAATGCTGGAGAACCCGTTCTCCCTATAATATGATCACCTACGTTTAAATCATATCTAATAGGTTCATTTGCTTTGTTAACTGTTATCATGGAAGGCTTTGTAACGTTAGAGGCATTCCATTGACTATCTAAGTCAGTCATTATTGCATCTATGGGTATCGGTTCATCAGCCATTAAAACACCTCAAATGCTTTTAGGTTATCTAAATTGTTTGCAGTTTCTTGTTCCCAAGAACTAACTCTATCAGCTAACCCTATTCGATCTAAACCACTAACTACAGCACCACCAAAGTCTGCTGTACGCACAACCTCGATTGCTGATAGTTTAGTACAAATATCAGATATAATATTTCCTTGCCGTATATCTAAAGCAATATCATTACCTGCTAGATATCTAATTTTTACAGGAAAATTATATTCTCCTCCACCCCATCTCCAAACTGGAGAATTATAGACTGTAAATTTTGCTGGTAAAGTGAACACCCTTGCAAAGTGAACCATGCCTGTATCTGGTACTAAAAAGTAATCGCTTGCTCTACCTTGAGTTTTAGATTCCCAACTATTACCATTCCATATTTTTAAAGATATTAATTTATAAGGATAATTGTGTGTTAACTTTATTCCGTTAATATTAAAACCATGTAGCTCATTAGCTACATAATTAGGTCTCCAACTTTTTCTCGTGTAAGAATCAATATAACTTTGAGAATTTAGTATAGCTGTTTCTACTGTAGAAAGTGAAGGTACTGTTGAAGACGTAAAGTCTGTCCCACTAGTTACGTTTTTTAATTGTAAAAGTTCATATACATCTTTGGTAGTACAATAAGAGGCTATTGCTCTCATTTGTATCCTTTTAATTGTCGGAGCTGTAGTAACACTAGCAGGGGTTACTCGAACCCAATATTTGGTAGCACTATTTATCGTTTCTGTTGACCAATCGCTTAATATGTTTTGTGGAAATATTTCTACGCCATCTGCTGAAAAATCATAGGCTGTACCTTCTCCATCATCAGGATCAGTTTCATATCTAGCTGAAGCAGGAACAAACGTGGTCCAAGTACTACCATTATAATATTGCCATGTTAACGCACCTAAACTACCTGCGGTATCTACATCAAATACAGCCATATCAAATTTGGTAGCGTGTCCTAAATATAAATAATGGCTACTCCCACTGAGAATGGAAAAAGAAGTTCCTGCAGGAGATTGAGCCTCTAGGGTTACGTTTGTATAACTACTTCCATTGTATGTAAAAACTGTATCAAATTCTGAACCAGCTGACATTATTCTCCTTCGGTATTATCCTCATTTTCTTCAATAGTAACTTGTTCTATTTCTGGTTCAACTTGTTGAGGATTTAGTTTTCCCCTAATCCAAGCTGCAGCCCCTTGTAAATGTGCTACTCTAGTATCTATTTCTCGTATTTCTTTTATTTTTTCATCACGTTGTTGCGCCATTCTAGTGTAATCTTTTTCAATAAGTCCTAAATCATTTTGATATTCTGCTATCTGTTCTTCTGTCATTGCTATATCCTTTCTTTTTTATACTGATACATGATATACAAGTTGCCCTGTATATAAATTAATTTTAAAAATTTTATTTGCTGTGTTTACTCCATAAATATAATCGTTTTTAATAGTAAAATTCCCAAATAATGCTCCACTAGTATCGCAAGTCCATAAAACTTCACCATCTTCAAAATTTATAGCTAATATTTTTCCGTTTTCTAATGCTAAATAAAAACATTGGCTTTTCTCTAAAATAACAAAATCAAAAGCAACTGGAGATTCTAAAGTTTTTTCCCAATAAACATTGGCAGTAATATTATCTCTAAGAGAAATTTTATTGCTATCTTCTCCAATAAGTAATTTATTATTTATACAAACTAAATTTACCTTCATATTATTATCCTATCTAACTTGAAACATCAGTTGAAATATATGCCCCATTTACTAATAATTTAGTCGCTGCTGTGGCAACTCCTGCATAAATAGGTCTAGCAATACCTGAGTTTGTAGTGTGTAAATTCCCACCACCATCTGCGTAGTATCTTGTTCCTACAGTTAGCCCTGTCTGGTTTTCGTTTACCCCTCCAGCAACTGTTATTGTTGCAGTAGCCCCATCAGAAACTGCTGAGGTATTATATCCAATAAAACCATTACTTGAATCGTCTAAATCTCCAGCAGTATATGGTTCTGTAAAAACAATGGTTGTAAATCTGTTAGAATTTTCTCCATCTCTATAAACAAAAATTATTTTATTATGTTCTTCTGACCAACAAGCTGCAAGTTGCCCATACTGTTCAGGATATGGGTCTGTTGAAGTCCAAGTTGCAACTGTTCCCGCAGCACTAGGGTTGCCACTAGGAATGGTAAAGGTAAATATACCACCACTATCAGGTTTATACGCAATACACATCATTTTATTTTCTTCGGTGTCATAAGCCAATGACGCATAATTATAAGCTAAGTTAGTATCTCTTTCAGTCCCTAAATCTAAGGTGTTCCCTGAAGCTGCGTGGTCTAGTGTGTTAAGAAAAATCTCGTTACCAACATTGTAAGCCACAACCATATAGTTTCCAGATGTGTCTGGGTCATATTCTAAATCCATTATTCCATTTATACTCGCTTTAATTTCTACAGCCCCTCCAGTTGTACAAGCACCTGTCCCAGATGGCATGGCAAATGTTGCCCCCCATGCTGTTTCGACACTGCCTCCATCTTTTTGCTGTCTCCATGTCACAACATTTTGTTGGCTACTAGGATTGTATGCGGCAACAATATAATAAGCATTAGAATCATCTTTAACACCTGTGCTACTACCACCAGTATTGGAATTTTGCATAAACAAAACAGTTCCAGTAAATCCATTATCTGGATCAAATGAACGAACTTTCATTCTTCTATAACTGGTATTACCAGCACCACCAAGGTTTACATCATTGTAGGCAACAAACACTTTATTTCTATTATCGTCCCAACAAGCAGAATAACCATTATAATTATTTTCACCAGTATCACCTGTTGTTCGTTCTGTACCTACAGAAAAGGTATTGTCACTATTATCCACAGTAACAATTACACCTTTTGGCACACTTGAAACAGTATATCCACAAAAAACTTTTGTGAAATCGTCAGATGCTTGGCACACTGGCCCAAGGTCACTAGCTGCTTCCTTTACAGCCGCTGGTGTTCCCCAAGTAACGGAATTGTTACTTTGGACAGTTCCAACGCAACCCCAGATATATCCGTTACTGCTTTGTTTCCAATAAGCAAAAACTCTTGAATTTCCAGAACCAGATATATTAAGGTCTATTACATACCCACCATTCGAAGCTATACCTTGTGCATTTTCGCTATCCATTACTTGTGGCAGACCTATACCAGATGTTGCCTGTTTGGCTTTTCCGTCTGTGTGTACATAGACTGGCGCTCCTGCGGCAATGGCTCCATCAGCCACCAAAGTAGTTGTACCACCTCCACCACCAGCATCTTCCCAAGCTGGAGCAGCACCAGCTCCACCAGAAGTTAAGACTTGACCATCAGTACCATAGTTAGCACCACCAATACCAATCTCACCTTGTGAAGTAAATCTGAATTTTTCTGTAGCAGCTTCGGAATGTCCTGTATAAAATACTAAGTCTGTAGCATTTACTGAAGAACTAAAAGTACCTTGAGCAATTGCTTGAATGGAAGCAGCAACTGTAATAGCGTCTGTTCCACCACCTTCATGTGGTGCTTGAAAGTCTATCTTACCAATTACATCGTTTGCATTAATGTCTGTTAAACTTGTGGCAAGAAGTAATTTACCTGTACTTGTGGTTGCATCTGCTGATGCTCCCATAACTACAAGCTGATCTTCGGATTGATCGTATAACATATATGCACCAGCTGATGCTCCAAAGAATTTAACATCATGCCCAGTATCATCTACGCCTATAACAAAATCACCACCTGTAAGCGTTAGCGTATTAGAAGCATGAGTAAGCAAAACATCGCCATTGTTAAAATTAACAACAGCCCCTGAAGCTACAAATAAGTCTGACCACATTAATGAGCCTGTACCTAATGCAACACCATCACTTGTTACTGGTGATAGGGCATTTTCTACCAACTCTACTTCATCAACATTGTTAACTCTAAGGATAATTTTATTATCAGTAGTTGCGAAATCTATTAGATTTTCTGAATCTCTACCCATTTTAAGAGATGTGTTATATATTGATGTTAGTGCTGTGTTAGCACCTGACGCTGATTCAATGTCAGTACCATTTAAAGCAACAGTCATACCTGATGCCATATCAATACCACCATCGTCAATATCTAGTATTTCAGCACCATCAATATATATTGCGATCTTACCATGATTTGCAGTACCAGAAGCTGTAGCAGTTGTTATTCGTATTTCTTCAGCAGTTTTATTAGCCCCACCATTTAATACTTCTATGCTTAAAGATTCTGTGGCTGAAGTACCCATTTTCAATGACACATCAGCATTATTGGCATCCTCGTAGATAGTTAAATCCCCACCAGTTAAAGCTGTTATTGCCTGGGAAGCATCTACTCCTATAACTGAACTAGATGCAGTAAGACCAGTCCCTGCAAATAGCGTAGCCAAAGAGGCAACTGTTGTTAATTGTTCAGTGGAACCATCAGAATCTATTGTGGCTAATTTATCTCCATTAGCTGGTGTAACATCGCTTAACTCACTTAAATCTAAGGTAAGGGTTACTCCACCAGTAGTGCCACCTCCTGACAAACCAACCCCGGCAGTTACTCCAGTTATGTCGCCAGTAGTCGGTGTTGCCCATGAAGGTACACCAGAAGCTAAAGTAAGAACTTGATCATCAGAACCTCTAGCCAGTCGTACATAAGCCGAGCCATTAGAATATAAAATATCGCCTTCTGCGTCAGAACCTCTAGCAAATCCTGATGAAAATGTTTTAACCCCACTAAAGGTTTGCGTACCAGTTAAATGTGCTGTATCTGAATCAAGATATGCTGAAGCAATTGCAGTACCTTGCCATGTTCCTGTGGATATAGTGCCAACACCAGTAATATTCGTTTGTGATGCAACCTGAATTACACCAGAACTATTAACAAAGGAAGTGGAACCAGTAGTAAGTCCTCCAGCAATTATTACATTTCCAGAAGTATCTATGGAAAGTTTTGTAGCACCACCTACAGTTCCCCCTGTATCGATTTTAAAAATATCTGAATCTGAATCGTCTACTCCAATAGTAAACTCATCAGTACCACCTATTTGGAAACTTAGATGTGGGTCACCAGAACTAATATCGATATCAATTTCACCCCCATCGTTGGTGAGTATAGTTCCATCAAATAATAAGTTGGCTTCACCAGCTATTGCATTGGCACCAGTTACAGTTACCAAGGTATTATCAGTGGATCCAGTTAATGCTGTGAGTCCAGCAATAAGATTGGATTTGGTCATATATTTTATTTCATCAGGATCTTCACTAACATCTAATAACAACACTAAGTCATCATCTGCTATGGAAGTTAGTACTTCCTGATCTGTAAATATATCCCTATCAATTTGAGTGGCTTTTACGTTCGTATCAAAAAGATTAGCTTTTCCTAATCCTCCCGATCTATAGCGGCTAGGCATTTTTTACCTCCCCCATATAATTCCACGAATTCTAGCGTTCGTTGAACTAGATCGTATTATAGATATTTTAGTCCCAATATAAATTCCTTCGTCAGAATATCCTTCACCAGCAGGTATTAGCATATTACTAGAAGTAGCCGTTTCATCAAAAGCGATATAGGCATCACCAAGTTCTACTACAAAA
>CEQV01005859.1_pt1 | contig 14015 bp, 13 predicted proteins | sample 530971 | NCBI WGS metagenome assembly CEQV01 (sample SAMEA2621173, study PRJEB7988) | marine metagenome | biome: marine biome (ENVO:00000447); feature: deep chlorophyll maximum layer (ENVO:xxxxxxxx); material: "saline water (ENVO:00002010), including plankton (ENVO:xxxxxxxx)" | depth 100 m
AAAGGAAAAATCCTACAACAAGCGATTGTTATGGCAGAAGATCTCTTTCCCGGGCCAAAAATGGGGAAGAAGAAGCGAGCTTGGGTTATCAAGTTCATCAACGAGCACGTCAATCTCCCAATCCTCAATGAGAGGCAAGAGGCAAAAATCATTGGATTCGCTGTTGATGTTCTATGCGATCTCATGTTCCAAAAAGTCCAAGAGATCAAAGCACAATGATCCCCGCACTCCTAAGACGTGTCCATTATCTGGGCCATCGTATTTTCGATGGTGGTCATGCCTATAATCTCAACATCATCGGCATTCGAAATCGCCAAAACGGGAACTCGTTCAACGATTTCTTGTGCTGCGTGTACCGAGAAGAAGAAGACGGCCCTTGGATAGTAAAATACTGGCCCGCGACAACCGATCCGGGCAAGTTCTGTCTTGAGAATCCAGAAGTTTATGGAACTGATGCAGGAACAGCCATCATAGTCCCCGGGCAGTACCGAGGAGTCTACAAACTCGATCTGCATCGAGGGAAATATGAGGCTTTGTGCCAACGAAACGGAAAGATCAAAGTTTACCGAGACGGAAACCGAGATGATGTCGTAGACATGGATCCCGATACTATCCAAGAGGGATATTTCGGATGCAACATCCATAAAGCTGGCACGAACTCGACCAGAGTAGATAAGTGGTCAGCAGGGTGTCAGGTTTTTGCTCGGAGCAAGGATTTCGACGAGCTAATCGCATTGTGCCATAAGCAAATCGAGCATCATCCCAACTGGGCAAAAACCTTCACATACACCCTCATCATGGAGTGGTAAAAATGGAAAAGATCAAAGCCCTACTGAAAAAACACGGTGTGACAGTCTCCCTCGCGGGAGCCAGTCTCGTAATCGGAACCGCTTACGGTTCTTGTGTTCTTTCTCCTGACGCACCTTCTGCCCCGGAAGTGGCAGAAGTAGCGGAAGAGCCAAAACCAGAAGAAGCTCCCACTGAGGAAGCTCCGGAAGAAGCTCCCTCGGAGGAAGCTCCAGAGGTCGAAGAGTAGTAGAGAAAAAGCGTGATGGGGGAGGCCACAGCGTTGGGCTAAAGGCAAAGGAAGTGTGCCTGTTTTTACTTCCTCTCCCCCATCACTTTTCTTAGGAGTTCAAGCATGCCTTTCAAGAAAGTCGGTAAGAACAAGAACAAGTCTTCTTCAGGCAAGCTATACACGGACAAACAGAAGGCGCTGTACTACGCAACTAAAGGTTTTCAAGAGAAGGCCAAGAAAAAGAAGAAATCTAAGTGACGTCTAAAGGATGTCCCGGGGTCCGGGAAATCTCGACGTAAGTCCAGTTAGCTCTTTTTCTCCCCTTGGGCCGAAGGGTCGTCATTAGGACAACCTGAGAGTCTGCTTTCTCCAATACGCCCATGGTCTTGGAGAGGGTATCAGCATCCCACATTCTATCGTCTACGACGATGAGACTGTCTTTGTTACCCAGAGTAGCGGCAATCGCAGCGAGCACCCGAGCTTCTGTACTCCCCGAGAGAGCGGTGTGAATCTCATTCTCTCGTTCCAAGCCGATTCGAAGCTGGAGGTCTGCTCCTACCTCAAACACGAACCTTTCTCCCTTGGGCAGGAACTTCCCAACAGCTTCTGCGAAGTTTCGAGCAGCAGCATCGAGCATCTCGAACATTATGTCCAACAGAGCTTCTTTTAGAGCCTTCAAGGAGTCCTGAAGACTCCGCGCTTTCTTCTCACCATTCCGGGCAGCATTCGCAGCACGAGAAAGTCGTGTAGAAAGAAGGACTTCTGCATACTCAGCCTGAACATCAGGAGTAGGAGGAATCCGCTTGATGGCCTCATCTCCTCCCATGTAGTTCACGAGGTGACGAAGTACATGACTGGCTTGGATGGTAGGATCTGCTCGATAATCGATGTAGAGCATCCGGATTAGGTCTCGGAGGAAGGCTCGTGATAGCCCCCTTCCTACTCCTTCGAGTTCTTCTCCACCGACAGACTGAAAAGAACCCAAAGACTCCAGGGCAATCTGTCCTGCTTTGATTACGCTGGACTGTTCCCGTTGGAACTTGCCCAAACGTGCCAGGGCGTCTGGAATACTCACCGCTCCACTAAGAAGAGGACACACAAGCACGAGAGCCTCGTGAAGTTCCTCATCAACGAGAGAAAGAAGGTCTCCGATTGGGACAGGAGAACAAATCTTGTTCCAGAAGAACTTTCCTTTGGTCTCGTTGTTCCCCGCCATCACTGCGTGCAACTCCGCTACGGAGAGAGACCCTCCCTCTGGTCCACCCCTCTTGGGCCGCTTCCCTCTTTCCAGTTCCCAGAAGCAGCACTCGCCATCATCCAACTCTGCGGTGACGATTGCGGAGTTTGACACTTCTGGAATCAAAGCAGAAAGAAGAGACCCGTCTTTGATAGGCTTATCCCTATAGAGAAGACCAAAAGCACTCCCCGTTCGGGCAAGTTGAATCGACTCCGCGATTGCGCTCTTACCTGCCTCATTCGGGCCGATTAGAACTGTGTTCTTTCCCAGAGGGACTTCGTAGGGAGTCCCGTCCGGGCTCTTTACGTTCGAAATAACCTTTACTGCATGACTCATTATTCCTCTCCTTTCTCAAAGAGTGATTCGTAGGTTCGAAGCAATGCTGCTCCATGAGCCCGGGTTGGAATAGAAGTTCCCTTCTTCCACCGAGCGATGCTTTGGACACTGGGGTTCATTCCAGAGAGATGCTCCCCACACTTCACTGCAATCAGTTCGTAGGACATCCCTTTCTCAAGCATGTGCTCTATGAAAGGGCCACAGTTTGTACGGAGGTTAGCAAGCTTCTCTATATCAAGAGGTTTTTTCGGCATTAGAAGTCTCCTTATGTCCGAGTGGAAGTTCGAGTTGTTGAGGCTCACATCGAAATCCGCCCTGCCAATCCTCTACGTCGAAAGGATAGACTTGGGTGATTCGTTCGAGCTTCTCCTCGGAGAGCAAAAAGACAGGGCGGCCTGCCCGAACTGCCAGATCAACAATCTGAGCAGTCGCCCTGCCTACGGTGGTGCCGGGGACTACGATGAAATCGTAGTAAGGCTTCCGAGTGATAGCGTGCTCTCTCCTCACGACACTCTTGGCCCAGACGTTCCAGTCTCCTCGACAGTTGATCCGAAAGTCGTCCCTTCCCGAGATGACCGACACTTTCAGATCCTTACCCGCACGCTCTCCCTTGGCACGGATAAACTCTCTTATTCTAATACTCGTCTGGGCGATAGTTTTCTCGTTCTCGCCTGACGGGTGTGCGTAAAATACTCTAATGTTTTTCATGCTTCACTTCCTTTCACTCGAATAGTTGCAACTGCGGTGGGAAGCCCCCACCCGAAAGCTTCTTCCCTCCCCGGGGCTGAGACGCACTCCAACTCAATCTCTGATCCCCAGCCTTCCTCTTCCCGGATTTGAGAAATGAGGGGAGCTTCGTTCGCTGAGTCGATGGGAGTAACGAAGGTTCCGTCTGACTGCTCTTCGTATTTGCCAATACGGTGCGTGGTGATGTTCATGTACTCAGAACGATTCTCATCATCATAGGAGCCCATTGTTTCGTGTGCCTTCCAAGCAGCGATTGTCATGGGCTTTATGTCCAAGACTTTCGCAGCCTCCTCGCATGAGTACATTCCCGAACCGACAAGTTCTATTGCGATGCGTCGAACACTGGTTTCTTCCTCTCCCTTGAGAAGGGAAAACATCCGCATGAACTGTCTGGAGAAAGTCGCATGCTGAGTGAGGATCTTCTCTACTGTTGCCCAGGTTTTCTCTTCTTTAGAGACGATAAACCCGACTGTATAAAATGGAGTTCCGTTACCGTGTTTCGTTCGTGATTGGTATGTTGTTATCAACACTGGTCTTATCTGGAATCCATGGTATCCAAGACAAGCATTCAGGACCTCATGAATCACACTGACTCTTGCCATAGCAAGACCCAATCCAGTCAGGTTCTTCCCTGACGGAGAGTACAGACGAAGAGCCTTTCGACCCCTTGATCTTTGTTCTACAGGAAAGTGAGTACGGACTTTCTTAGCTCCGACCTTAATCATCTTTCTGGGATCAAAGGGCCTTTTTGTGTTCAAGAAATGAGCGCCTATCCAATGCTTCCGTTTTATGCAGAAGGCTCGATGGTCTCGCAACTCCCGGGAAGACACATCAGGAAGGAGCTTCTTCTTGCTCTCTTTACCGAACTCTCTTCCCTTCAGCATCGTAATGGCGATATAGGACGTATCTTCCCCGTTGAGCATCACCTCTTTGATTGTGCAGAGATTCTCAAGAGATAGTCCATTACAGAAGTCCAGGTGGGCTGCATTGTAGGAGAGATCTTTGCAGACTTCTGCCACATCTCCCTGAATCGTTTGGACGTTCGGATATAGTTCCTGGCAATACTCGGCTGCATCCTTTGCGATATCAACCGCAATGATTTTCTCTGGCTCGACTTTCAAGCCCTTTAGGGTGCTGATGTCGCCTCCGTGTCCTGCCAGGGTGAGGATTCCCTCGCATTCCTTTTTGAGCATTTGCATCCAGATCGCGGCCTGCATCCACAGATGTGCTCGGTTTGCCTTTTTTCCCAGGCTGTCTCCTTTATAGGTACTGTCCATGTTGACTCCTTTAGACTTCGCTCCAGCGATTACCGATGTCTGCTCCAGCGGTGTAATCGAGGAGAGGGTTCACTTTCCTGCGTCGGTTCATGGCCTGTTCCAGAACTTCCGCAGCAAACTCTGCTTCCCCCTCGGGCACCTCTAAGTAGAGAGCATCGTGGCCGTGATTGATGAGCCACTCCACAGGGAGAGTTTCTTTCGGGGGATTGATTGCTTCTGTCGCGAACCAATCTTGAACCCCGTAAATAAGTTCGAGCATTGCCTCATTCACAATCACCACCCCTCCTGACTGGATGGGGTGATTTACAAGCTCGTTGATTTTGTCTTCATTTCTGAAGTAGCGGCGACGATCCCAAAGGGAGTCACCGATGAATCCTTCTTTCCGGTAGCGAGTTTCAATCATTCGCCACCATTTCGGGATCTCGGGATCTGCTCTCTTCAGTCCTTCGACGACTTGACGGACGTCTTCAACCGTAAGGTGAGAGTAGAGGAGGTTTCCTTCGTCGTCTTCGACTGAAACGATTTGCTCGTGGATTCGCTTAGTAGAAGCGGCATACTGCCAAGCGTACCGGGTGTTTTTTGTGATGTCTCGGGTTGCTTTGAAGGTCGCCTTGCCCTTCTCCTTACGATCACTGGGAGCCCCGTCGAGTTTCCAGATTCCTTTGCCATATACGATCTCCATTGTTTCGTTGTGTGGATCAAGTCCCTCTCGAATAACTCGAAGGGAATGCTTTGCTCGGGCTTCCTCTGCGATAAGCCGCAGTTCAAGCTGGTCCATGTCTGCGCCGATGAGCACACACCCCTTCCGGGCAACAAAGATGTCCCGCAAACTATAAGGGATGTTCTGTGCATTCGGGTTGCTTGAAGAGTATCTTCCCGTAGCGGGGAGCCTGTTGTAGCTGGGATGAATCCGAGTGATTTGCTTCTCAATCAGAGGTCGGATGTATGTGCCCAGGAGTTTGGTGACTTTTCGATAAGTCCGAACCGACCGAAGAAACGCGACTCGGTGCTCCTCCAATCCGTAATGAACAATCATCGTGCGGAGAGTTTCGTCATCCGTGGAAGGGTCTCCAGTCTTCTCAGAGTAATGATGAGGAGCGAGGCCCCACTCAGAGAAGAGAAGATTTGCCATCTGTCGGGTGCTTTGGGGATTGAATCCCTCGCCTACGATGTCTTGGCAGCGTCGGAGATGAATCTTTGCTTCCGTATCCAACCTGACCAAATGTTCAGTAGCCTTCCCGAGGTCAACTCCCATGCCTACGCTTTCCATCGTAGCGCCCAAGGATTGAAGCATGTGTTCCCGAGGAAGGAGATGTTGCTGGCTTCGCTTCTTCACATCCCGGGCAAGAGGCTTCGTGATTCGAGCCGTGACGCATACATCCTTTCCGCAGTAGATATGCAGTTCTTCGTCTGTCTTAGCCTGAACCGCCGTGTGGTCTGCCTTCCATGCTTCTGGGTTGTCTGTATAAAAAGAACCGACAAACCCCAGGTTATGAGGAAGTTCGTTGTCTGCGAGAAGATGAAGAAGGATCGTATCGCAGGTGAGATTGGGGGTGATCCCCAGCCAGGACTCTACGCAAAGACGATCATATTGTCCTGCATTATGTCCAATAAGAGGAATCTGCGGATCCAGGAAGAACTTCTTTAGGGAGTTTTCGAGTTTCTCAATCTCACCCAAACTGGCTAAGTAACTCCCATCGATAGATCGAATCTCGACAACGACCGCTTCTTCCTCTGTTCCCAGACCTACACACCTGACGTTCGCGGTCATGGGGTCAATGCCGTCTGTCTCCAAGTCATAGGCAACCGGAGACTTATTTGCTCTCCACCGGGCAATGAAGTTCTCCAGAACTTCTACATCGGCTGTGCGAGTAATCTTAGGCTCGGGCCAGTCCAGCGTTCCTGAGAAGAAGCGAAATGCTTTTCGCAGGTCATGACGAAACACTTCTCGATAGGCTGCTTGTCTCAGCACCCAAGCTGGGTGCATCGTATATCCAACCTCCAAGATCACATCTGGATCCCAGGGGGCTATCACAAGTTCGCACCCTCCTCGGATGTTCATGATGGAGACATCTCCCCCTCGGATTGCTCTCGCTGCTGTCTTACCCAGGCAAATGATGCGTTTGATTCCGGTGGCTTTCAGTTCCTCATAGAGGAGAGTCTTGCAGGCATCCACGGGTCGAAGGAGCTTTACAGCTTCTTCTCCTTTCTCCCGGGCCTTCTTCTCCCTTCTCCGATTGATTCGAGAAACCTGAATGTTGACTGCTTCCAGGTCATTCTTAGGAGGACGACATCGAACAGTGTTCGCGATGTAGCACTTGTCCCGAGGAATGTTTAGAGCATTGAGAGCAGCTTGGAGTTCCAGACCACTTGGACCGACAAAGGGTCTCCCCTCAACAGTCTCGTGCATTCCAGGTGAGTCTCCCAGAATGATCACACGATCATCATCGTGCGCTTCGGATAGCACTGGGGCAGCGGCACCGCCCTGGTTTAGGGCGCAGTTTTTACAGATTGGGTAGAGCATAATGTTGGGCTAAAAGATGGAGGTGGTGGGCCCTGGTACACGAAACCTGCGGGCGGATGCCCATAAATAGTTAGTGAATCCCACCACCTCCAGGAAAGGGAGAGCCACCGTTCATATTTTCTGAACACCCCATCATGATTCGTGAGTGGGCGAACGGTGACTCATAAGGGTAAGGCATCTATTTGACCACGGACATGCCTTCCTGCTCCGCCGTCTTCATGAGAAGAGAAACATGGGTTAGAAAAAGTTTCTCATCTCATGCAAGTCAGTCCATAAGAAACTCGAACTCATCAGAGGATGAAGTCGTAGCTACGGGAGCAGAAGCTCCGTTGGTGACGGGAGCTACTTCCTGTTCTTCTACTTGAAAGTCAGCAGGAGCAGGAGCAGCAACAGCCTTCTTCATTTGATTGAAGTAGTTCTCATTGACATAACGATAGTCGGGGTAACTCCCTTCTACTGGACGGCCATTAGCACCCATAGTGGGAGCAGTGTAGTTGAAGTGAACAGTCTTCCCTGCAAGTTTGTCGAAGGGGAACTTAGTCTTCCCTTTCAACTTACCCTCGGGCACACCAGCAGAGACCAAGAAGCCCATAAGAAAAGGCATAGCCTTTGGGTTCAAGGAGAAGCTGTCCTTGTGACGAATCCCGTTCGTCACCATGTAGACGAGCAAACGGTTGGAATCTTCGTAGTGACGAAACTCCAAGATTTGGGCAGAGTGCAGCCCGGTTTCAAGATAGCCGATACCGGCTCCCGCAGGAGAGTGTCCGGTAAAGTCGAGTTCAATAGTTACAGACATTTGTGACTCCTAAGTCAGTCTGGGGGTGAAAACCCACAACACACACGCGAGTGGGAAAGATGGGATCGAGAGCAGGCAACTCGGGGGACAAAGGAAAAACCCAAATCCCGCTCCCGATCCACTAAATGAATAAGCCCTCTTCTTCCTCGATGGGTCGAGAGAATAGCTCAAGAGCTTCTACGGTTTCGTAATGCTTGATGGTCGCTCGGTGCAATCCATCCTGAAGAGCCCAACGAATGTGAGGAAGTTCTTTCTTGCCTTTGAGATTCTCAACGGCCTTCCGAAGAACATCCGACCAGTTTTCAATACCGGCCTTCAAGATTTCATCACACACACCCTGGGCAACTTTATCAATCCATTCCAATCCTTTAGGATAAGGAATCTGATATCCAGCGGCTCTAAGTCCTTCTGCGATATTCATTGGAGCCATGCCGGGAAAGACAGAAAGCCTGTCTCCGGAGACGTAATCTGGTTGAGGCTCAAAGCAGAGTTGGTACTTCCAAGGGGCAGCGGTAGGCTCGAACATTGCTCGGCCAATCACGTCGACCATGCCGCTAAACTTTTCTGGGAGCTGACCGGGTAGTGAAGGACCACCGCGAACGAACTTACCGCTGCTTGTTCGGGGAGGTTGTTCGTGACAGTTGAAGATGACAATCATCCCCAGGGCAGTAGCTGCGCGAGCAGCATCTCGGCAAGCGAGCACATCTCTCGTCAAAGCCGACCACATCCCTCCTCTTCCCTTAGAAGTTTCGTACTCGTTGATAGTAGACTCCACCATCAGGGAGAAGTCATCAATAACAATAGAAGGGACTTTCGCTCCCTTAGAGACAGCGGCTTCGATAGCTGCTGTCGCTTCGGGAACAATCCGCGCAGAGACGGCGTTCAACTTCTCAAGTCCCAGAAACCTCTGGGCAGAAAGAAGTCCTGCGGGATCCCCTATGAAGATTCCTGTCGCTCCTGCTGCGGCAGATGCGATTGTTTTTCCGGCTTTACTTGGTCCGTAGAGGCAGATGAATACGCCCCCAACAGGCGAACTGCTTCGACCATTGGATCCATTGGATCCATTCTTAGTAGACATCGATTTCTCCAAACACACACTTGTTGGTTTATGAAAGCTAACACGCTGGTTTTTGATCGGTCAACTGGATCACGTCAATGATCTGGTCAATGATCTGTAGTTTACTGACCTCTTCGGGGGTCTTCGTATCCGGGCCTTGTCGGATCATATCTTCCAACTCTCTCCCGAAAAAGTGAAGAGCTTCGAGAATGACCGGCTTCTCTTCTTCTGTAATCTTGAGTAGAATCATCACTCATCTCCAAAGCGACACAAGTCATACGCATCGCACTGTCCGTACTTTCCAAAGCACGTTTGATTGTTTAGGGCCATCGGCCACTCTTCAATCGGCTTTCCATCAAAGAGGGCTATCTTGCGCTCTCCTTCTTCGATGACCTGGACGAAGTATTTGAGAGCTTGGGGAGCAGGTTCGAGGGGACGACGGTCAAAGTCAAAGGGAGCAGAGAGCTTGATTCGGTTTACCAGAACTCCCGCAAATCTTTCTTTGTATCGAGCTTTACCAAAGAGTTGGTATCCAATGAACTGTCCATCAAGAATGTGCTGCCGGAGAGTTTTCGAGTTCAAGCGGTAGGCCGACTTGTGGTCAACAATCCACACTCGGTCGTTGGCGTCCTCGATGATGAGGTCTGCTCGTTGAGTGTAAAGGTGCTTCTTTGCTCCGAGGTGAGCTTTGAGTTGGTGCTCGACGTCGAGAACTTTCCACTCTTCAAAGTGCCAGTTGTGCCGATAGGCAAAGTAGGCATCTTGTATCTGAGGGATAGCGGCCATCCATAAGGGAGACTCATCTTCATTCTTCTCCGCGAGGGCGACGATTGCATCTTCTGGTAGAAGCCAATCATCTGGATTCCCTCCTGTTTGTTTTTCTTTTAGTCTCTGGTAGTGATGCGCCAGGGCAACATGGATCAGCGATCCATTTACTAAAGGAGCAGACACCTTGAACTTCTTGCCTCCAATCTCTCTCCAAGCGAAAAGCCTGGGACATCGGATCACATTCTGTATTCGGTGCCACCCTCTCTCGGAGGGGCCAGCGTCTAATAGTTTCATTGCCTGTTCCTTTTTATTATAGTCAAGTGAGCTTCGAATGCAAGGCTCAAATGTCAAGGGGATGTCAACTGAGCCACTCTTTGGAGAAGACGTTCGCCCGCACCCTCGGAGTTGTCGACGCCACCCAGGGCATTCTCAATCTCTTCAGCCGCTACATCTTCTCCTACCTCTCCGACGTGAGGAAGTTTGTCTAAGAGGAGGTCAGCTACGTCCTCATCTGCTGTGGTTCGTGCAATCACATACGAAACGAGAACTGCTCTCTTCTGTCCAAGGCGAGAGAAACGTCCTTCCCACTGAATCACTTTGTCCGGCGTCCAGGGCAGCATAGCAATGAGAGCAAGATCGGTGTCCTGCAAGTCTACGCTTTCTCCCCAAGCATCTCCTGTTCCGACAAGAAGACATGGGCCGGGGTGAGACATATACTCGTGGCGAATCTCATCTCGGTCAGAGGGATCTGTCCCACCATGCGCCCACCACATGCTGCATCCTGGGATCTTGTCTGCGACTTTCTTCAATCTCGCTGCGAGGCGCTCACAGTCTAATCGTCTTCCAGAAAAGACAGTCACCTTCTGACCACACTTGAGGGCAGACAGCACTCGGTCTTCTACATAGGAGTGTTTGCGAGAAGCGGCTTCCATTAGCAAAGTCTCGAAGAAACTCTCTCGTCCTTCTTCTCCTCCAGTCTTTGCCATCTTCTGGGCCTTGGCGATTTCTCTCTTCATCGCAGAGGGCTTGTCTTGTTCTGATACCTCTAAGCGAACAACCTCTCTCCTCTTCTTGGGCAGGTGCTTGTTCACCTCATCTCGGGTGACTCGAACCTTTACTTCCCGAAGGCGGTCCCGAAGTTCCTCGACGTTGCTTTTTCCGAGGTACTCGTAACCATAACCGTTGTGCTGGCCTGCACAGTATCGAATGCCGAACTGATGGAAACTCCCCCATTGCCAGGGCTCAATGATATCTAACTGAGTCCACAAATCCCTAACCCTCCCGGGCACAGGAGTAGCCGTTAGAGCAAGACGTCTTTCTGTAACCGCAGCAATCTTCCGAGCAGAGTCCAGGCTGTTCCCAAGACCATCGAAGCGAACTGATCCATCAGGCATAACTGTCGCCTTGGTATGTTTGGGCCGTCGTAGCCAGTGGATCTCATCCCATACAGCTACGTGGGGCCGAGCACGGACAATCTCATCTGCCCAGTATTTGATTGTCTCCCACGCAGTAATGTACAACTTGGTAGGATCGAGCACTATCTTTCTTGCCTTCTGCCCTTTCAACAACACGGGCTCAAGAACTGTGTAGCGTTCGCACTGCTCCGCCCATGTCCCCCGGGCCGCAGCTTTGGTAACAACGAGCTTGATTCCCATCGGCGCGATTCCGATTGCATAGACCAGTCCGACTAAGGTCTTGCCTGCTCCAGGAGGAGCCCACCCATGCGACCCGGGCATTGCGAAAGCCTTGCGAAGCATTCGACGCTGATGCTCTTTCGCGAATCCATTGAGGTCTTGTCTCAATAGAGGGTTGGATAAGAACCCAGAAACTACCTCGTCGGGAACTTCTCGAATACCCGGTGAGGGCCATCCAATAACTGAATGGGCGTTCAGTGGAACTCGATAGGATCCATTCTTGTTTGTCCAGATGCCAGGGATATTCTCCGCACCATCGGGCACACTTCTGCTAAAGACGAACGGCCTGTTTTCCATCGTCTCTTCTCCTTTGTTTTTATGAAAGACCTGAGTCAACCCCGGGCATTGCTACTACTGTTTCTTCCTTGCGTTCAGGGAGATTCAAGTAGGCTTGGAACTTCTTACCTCCGAGTTGAATCCATTGAACTCGAACGTCACCGACTCCAATGAATGCGAGACGAAGAGTAGATTCGGGTCGAATGTCTCGGCGTCCGTTCCTCTCACACCATGTTCGATACGAGCCGTAGATCAGTTCACAGGGAAGAACTCCCCGTCCTGTAACCACGTCATTGTGGGAAATGCCAATGTACTCCGGACCAGGAGGATAGTCAGCAATCGCGTCGGCAGCACCGACTTCAGCTACGAGATCCACGAAATGGTCCACGCTTCCTCGGGATGCTTCCTGAAGAAGCTTGCGAGCCTTAGCAGCATAGGGACGGGAGATGAGTCCGTAGTCTACTTCCATCGCATGGAGATGATGAGCGAAGGCTCTAACTTCCAGCGCGAAAGAACGAGAATACTTTCCAGTCTTAGGATTGAAGCAACCGGAGAGCATCCGCCTGTAATCCCAATCACACCCACCGGGCACAAGAACAGTGAAGCGGCGGTCATCCTTCTCAATGATGAGAGGTCGACGGTCATTAGAAGTGAGCCACCATGTCATGCGGTTCTCAACTTCCGCTCGGGCAGCATAGGGAGCACGACAAGGAACTCGGTCGTCTGTGATGTATGCCTTCAACGCAGGGATGACAGCATCCTTATCTCGGGAACCTGCAACCGTTACCTCGTCTGCGAGCACCAGAAGCTTAGTGACATAGCTGGCATTGAAGGAGTCCCGAAGGGCTTGGTTGGAGACGATAGCGGAATTCCGCTCTCCCACAGCAGCAGATAGGATTCGACCGAACATCGACTTTCCTACTCCTTGCTGCGGAGACATACAAAGAACTGCCACCATGGAACGACGCTCAGGATGCTGAACAACAGAAGCACTCCAGTGCATCAACCACTCAATCGCCTTCTCGTCTCCGTCGCAGAGGACACTGATGAGTTTCTGCACTCTCTCAAAGTCCCCTTCCAACGGGCGAATCTCTGGACGTGCGTAAAGATTGAGCATCGCTCCGAGACCATCTTCATAGACGGTAGGACCACGAGAAGAATCGCAGGAGAATCCATAAACTTGCCGAGAGAGAATGTGATCAATCATGGCGTTGACGTGATGTCCGTCGAGACCATCGGAGAGTTTCCCAATGAGGTGATTGAAGATGCCATCTTTTCGTAGCGGCGAGCCTACCTGCCAAGCTCCTTGCTGCCTGCGATAGAACACATTCTGAGGAGCGTTGAACACGATGTTCGAATCAATATAGAAGCGGAGCTTTTCTGGAATCTCTTCGAGTAGTTCCTTTCTCTTCGTTACCGAGTGAGCAACAGACCCACGCTTCTTTCCTTTCTTCTTCTTCCCTCCGGCATCTCTCAACCAGAACTGTTTCTTCTCGTGCGTATGCCTCTCGCTGGTACACATCAAGAAGGCGCGACCGTCATTCATCACTCGCAGAAAAGCAGATCCGAAAGATGCGTCTTCTTGAAAGGGGCACGCGCACTTATGTTTACCCTTACCCAGGGCAACAAGGTCTCCGACAGAAGCCGTGTCTTTTCCATCCTCAGAAAGGATGAGAGTAGTGGAGGCAGTTAGGACCAGTCCAGAGGCTCCTGAGTCGCCACTCGTTTCTTTGGTATCAGACATCAATGAATCCACACACAAGGGATTAGATGATACCTCTAAGAAACTCTGAAAGGAAGAACCAGTTCTACGAACTGGGATCGCGTAGAGCCTCGCGATATCACTGCATCCAGTATCTACTCCTTCTGTGTATCCGATTAGAGCCAGTGCTTCCTCTCGAACCTTCGTAAACTCTTTGGGGCTGACTGGGCGGGAGAGAAAAACAACGACGCGGTAACGTGGTTCTTCATCTGTATGCGACCAAGTAGTGTAGACACAATGAGCAAGAGCGAGGTCGGACAAATGCTCTGCCATCCGCTCCGCACTCCAACCAGGATGGTCGTAGTCAAAAACAATCGCGGAGATCTTTAGTACGTTGTCGTTGGCGCGTTTGCTCTTTGGTCCACTCTCGGGAAACAGCGCGGGGCTCCAGCAGTGAAGCTTGTTCTTCGGGAACTCCGTTTGTCTCCAAGGGGGATCCGTGAAGAACTTCTCCAGTTGACTGGACTGCTTGACAAGAATACTGGACGGACGTACAGTAGTGAAGCCACCTCGGAATAGACTC
>CEQV01024768.1_pt1 | contig 13939 bp, 19 predicted proteins | sample 530971 | NCBI WGS metagenome assembly CEQV01 (sample SAMEA2621173, study PRJEB7988) | marine metagenome | biome: marine biome (ENVO:00000447); feature: deep chlorophyll maximum layer (ENVO:xxxxxxxx); material: "saline water (ENVO:00002010), including plankton (ENVO:xxxxxxxx)" | depth 100 m
AGATACTATATTTGTATCCCTTTTCATGTAGCATTTTAGGTCCAATGTGCCACCAGAAACTATGAGAAGGCCACTGATCATTTATATAACCATTAATATCATCTTTAAGATCTACCTTTAAAGAACTAATTCCTAATCTTTCGAACTTCTCAACCCCCTCTTCTGATGCATCAGTAATTATCCACGGATCAAAATTTGAATTATACTTACACGCAATCAATAAAGCAGAGATCATGTTTGGAATATATCCTTCGTCTCCTGAGCAAAATATAGCAATCTTATCTTTCATTATAAAATCTCCATTACATCATTTTTATCAATTGTATATCTAACTAACTTTCCTTTATGGGTAAAATAGTTTTCATTTACATATAAAGCAAATTTATCATTCTCTTCTCTAAAAGTGCATACATGGGGTTGATGTAAATGTTTACCTGTATTTGCTTCAAAAATTCTTGCTTTCGTTTCCCAATTGATACCATCAGAAGAAATCATTACGGGTGTATGTTCGTCATGATAAGTTCTACGATTACCGTTAGGATCATGAATTTTATTAATAAAGTGTGGTGGGAATGCGATATATTTGTCACCTAATGGATAGATACCAGAATAGTAAAAATTTTTCTTGATCTCTGTATCAAATTCTGGATTGTGTTTTATTAATTTGGGTTTCGTCCAATTAATCAAATCTTTGGATCTACTATACATTATATTCCTACAACCCAATCCAATATTTGCTCTGAGATAAATTACATATTCATTGATGTTATGATCAAAGAAAATACTAGGCATCCAATCTAAACCCAATGTACCTAATTGTAGGTTCTCACACTCAGTGAGAATACTAAACACTGGTTTATCGTGATACTCCTCCCAGTTTATTCCATCGGGGGAAACAAAAACATAAAGACCATTTGCGTGCCTTGGATGGTGAAAGTCATCTTTAAATATTAATTTTACAGAATCAGGCCACACAGGATCAATAACCTTTACTACTTCTAAATCTTTACTAATTGGACAGTCTATTAAACTGGAGTATAATTTTTCTTGAAATTTTCCGGTTGCAGAAGAAGTGATCGCTACTGATCCTCTACCAACATGATAACCTCCAACTGCTTTGTATTTTTCTTCGGATGGTGTATTTGGATTATCATCAACGAAAACTTTCCAGTTATGTACAGAGAGTGAGTTTCTGATGATAATATTGTCTTTTGGTTTATTGTAATTTTCACCATCCCAGATAGCATAAGCAATTTCAGTGGGTTCTGCTAGTTGCCAATAAATTTTATCTTCTACCACATGAGGATACGTTCCCGAAAGAATTCCCATTCTTTCTCTATCAGTTTCTCTGAAATTTAAAATTTCCTTATCTCTTTGAATATTCATTGTCACCCTTTACAAATTTTGCAAATAATGTATCGCATGATCCAACTTTAGATAACGCAGAAGAATAAGCAGCATTCAGTTCTTGATCATTAAGAAAATCATATTTCACCTGTCCGAGTGGTTTACTATCTTGAAGCCATACAATGTGATTTGAAAGCGGATATCTTTGAATCTGTTTCACATAACCAACCTCTAATCCAGCCTTGTTCGCAATGCATTTTAAATTTTCTGAATTGAATGTATAAAGGTGTTCTTCATTTGCATTAAATATTTTAAAGTCTTCTGATTTATAAATTGTCAACAATGCATCATTTGCATTTGGTACTTCAATATAAATAGAACCACCCGGTTTTAATAGTGTTTTCAATTCTATTAATTGTTGTATTGGATCTTCAATGTGTTCCAATACATGAAACATAACAATAGAGTCAAAAGAATCATTTTTCAAATCATCTATATCATGGAAAAATGGAATATTGTTTTTATCATAAACATTTTTTGCTTGGGAATCCAAATCAACACCAACTATTTTATTTACATACTTTTTAATTCCACAGCAAAAACTTCCTAAACCGGAACCAAATTCTAATACATCCTTTTGTAATAATACTTCCTTTAACTGATCAATTCTTCTCTCTTCATCTAACAAACACTTGAGAGGATATGTCATGGTTGATTCTTCATAATATTTTTCCGACATGTGCTGAAATGAATCTAATTGTTCCAGACCACAACGGGAACATTTAAGTATGTTTACTTTTGGATTAGTTCTTGTACCTTCCTTTAATAATTTCAAATCATCAGAGGAACACAAATAGCAATTATTATTCTTCATACTATAATCTCTTAATTCTGTAAATAATTTCTGCGCCTGAACTTTCTGTTCTTGCGTAATAATTGTTTGATTCTTTCAACCACTTTAATAGTTTATCAACATTGTTGTTTGGTAGTCCAGCATCTCTTAATGCGTTCACTAATCTTTTCTTAAAATCTTCTATTAAACCGTCTCCTGATGCCCAGTCGTGATGAATAGATCTCCATTCGAGAGAGAGTTTATTTTTGGAACAGAATTTTTTAAAATCCTCCACATCAAGAAAATGTAAATCAGTGAGAGACATCGGAACATCGAATAATAATGATAGGGTCATCCACACATATCCTCTAGGATTATAAAAGGCAGGACAACTGTTTATTATTAATCCATCATCCTTTAAAAACTTTTCAATAATTTGTGTAAGAGATGAAAATGGATTGTCAAAATGTTCCAAAGTTCCTTGCATAATAACAATATCAAATTTTTCATTGAAGTTTAAATTATGAGAATCATCACAAATAAATTCCAAGTTCTCTATATTTTGATATGAATTGTTTGCTTTATCTATTGATTCCTTTGAATAGTCACATGCAGTAACATTTTTTGCACCAGACTCTGCAATCATTGCTGCTAAGTCTCCCACCCCGCAACCAATTTCCAATACATTCATACCTGACCAATCAGAAATTTCTTTAAATATTTCAATTGATTCGATTATGGGTGGTACGGTAAAAAACTGTTCTTCAGCAGCATGTACAGAATCATATATCTTTTTTAAATCATAGTTAGTTTTATCTGCAATCATTCTGGTTTCCTTATTGTAACATTATAAAGTTCACTAGTCTCTTTGATATAATTTTCCATCAACTCTGTAGATCCATGTAATGTCGGTGTTCTTCTAACGCCGTCCTTAGTATATGGAGTGTCTCCATCTGTATACAAATATTTTAATGTGGGTTGAACTTCATCTACCGAATAATAGTAAGCCTTCTCCCCCACTTTAAAATTATCAAAACCAACCAATCCTATGGTATCATATTCTGGATTCTTAACGAAAAAGTTAAATGCTTGGATTCCTGTTGATGGATCAAAACCATATTTTGTTTTAATTTCCTCTATTGTAGTGGTTCCATAATCTGGAGTATATTTCATGTCAGGATTACTAAACAACCTAACTATAATTGGATTCTCCATAATGTTATCATATGGTTTGATGTGTGTGTTTAACAAATGTTTAATTTGTATTTTTTCAAAAACGAACTGTTGATATGGATTTGGATCCCACATATTTGCAAACATCCAATCACAACGAGTCCCAATGTATTTTTCATATCCCTCTATTGGAGGGAAATTGCAAAAAGCAACCTCGTCAAAAGAATTCATAAATTCTCTTGTAGATTTTAAAACACCAATTCCCTTACCAACTATTACAACAGATTTACTCACACAAATGCTCCATTTTGCATTGACTTTGGAATTATAGGATCGTCTTCTTCTAATTCTTGAATTCTAAAATCTGTATCAGGATCGAATGGATATTCCTTATTTTCAATAGCATTCTCTAATAGTTCTTTATTTGCACAGAACCTATATCTAGGATGACTGTATGTGTGTAATTTATGAACCATTTCTTCTGGTGTCATACACCATGAAAAATGACATCCCATATATTCCTCTGTCACTTTTCCGATATCTCTCCAATTGTATGGATACTTTACTGGTATTGCCCCATAGTATGTTGCAATTGGGGATATAAAATCTTTATCTTTCCAAAGATAAGTTTTTTTATAAAAGAATTGTCTGAGTTTAAGTGCGACAATTCCATGTTTTTGGACTTCGGTTACAAGATAATCTATCTTATCTCCATAAATTATTTCATCAGCATCTATTGATATGATGATATCATCATCATTAAAATCATATAGTTTTGTAAAATAACTTCTCATCACTGGTTCATTTATATTGTGGATTGCATCCTCGTCCTCATATGCTCTTGCAGTTTCATTAAAAACTTCACATGAATGATAATCTAATTTATCACGAAGATGTTCTGGAATCCTATCCTTTAAATTTGTATATTCAAAATCTCTTTTCACTCCAGTGTGATTGATATCAAATTCACACACAATCATTTTCTCAATATGATCGTAACATTCACTTAAATTCGCAACAATGAAATCAATTTCATGTGGTGCGTAACAATACGTTTTTAAATATATTTTACTCATTGCATTACCCTCAATATAGATTCTCCTAAAACCCAAGGTTGAATTATATCTTTACTTAAATCATATTCCTTTTCTTCGTAAAAATATTTTTCATCTCCCATTTCAAAATCTATAGAATCTTCCCAATATAGTTCTAAGACAAAACTAGATCGGAAGAAAGGATATAGTTTATTTAATTCGGGTATATCTAAAGTCCTATGAACTATATGTCTTCTTGGCCTTAGAATTAATTTACCCTCAAAATCATTGAAAAAACACCACCACTTATGTCCATTAGGATCAGTTCGATCATTACCAGAAACTAAATTATCAATCAGTGCAGTGGGAACTTCTATATAACCAGACTTGGATATTCGTACAACTTCTTTCAAAAAAGGAATTGGTTCTTTAATATGTTCCAGAATATGACTCGTAAAGGAAAAGTCAAATTCATTATCCCCAAACGGAAAAGGTGTATCATTTAAGTCATGGACAACAAATTTCTTACCTTCAAATTTAGATGAATGATCATATAGATCAACTAGAACATCTGCGAACGGACATGCTCCAGCAGCACCACACCCTAAATCCACAACATTCAATTCGGGATTTACTTCCAAGTGATCTAAAACATCATACCTACTTCTTCTCTTAATCATGATTGTACCTCCATGATTGCATAATTAAATAAAGGATGCACAGTAGAATCTTTCTCATGGATTATTACCTCTGCATCTAAAACCTGCTTACATCTTTCTATGAAATCATGATGATCGGAATCATCTATAACTATAAAACTTTTTTCTGATAATTTATTTTGAAGATGTAAAAATGAAATACTTCTTCCGTTTCCATTTGGACCATCCAAAACAACTAAATCTATGTTCTCTGGTAAATCATCAGATGTAATATCATAAAAAGAGTTTTTAACCCTGAAGTTATTTTTTTCATATTGACAATTTACAAATTTTTCTTTGTTATATGTTTTTGTTTCAAACATTTCTTCAAAATTTTCGTCGTTGCATTTGGTTATTTCAACGATATTCAAATTTAAAAAATCATGCGTCTTGGGGTATGAATATTCTTCATTGTGATCGAAAGAATGAATAGAGTAATTTAGATTTTTCTCTTGTCTGAGATCTACAAAAAACTTAGTAGACTTACCAGAACCAAATTCTACTATTGTTTTGATACCATTCTCTATTATTATTTTTTCTAGATGTTTTAATTGTGATGAGTATAACCCCATTCCACCTAACCAATAACTTTCATAATTCATATCAATCTCCACAGGGAATAATCTTCATTCCCACCATTAAGTAAATCTACCCAAAATTTATCTTCTTTATTTACTCTATCATCTATCCAGTTTTTGGAATGGATAATTTTCTTTTTCTTTCCAATAAACCCTGCACATATACAATATGTAGACGGACTAGAGATGATATAATCACATTCACTTATGGTAGAAAAATCTTGAATGTAATTCGTTCTGTCTGGTGTATTCATACCGAATTTAATATTCTTTGATCTTTTCTCTAAACATTCTACCACGGATTGGTATGATTTCAAATTTTTATCGTCAGTAAATATATAAAATGTTTCTGCGGTAACTTCATCTATTGCGTTCAAATAATACTCTTCATCTAAAACCGCATCAGCATTCCATTGAAAAAAATCAGTTCCTCGAAAATGAATAGCAACTGAATTTTCCTCTACCTTTGGTTTTGTTTTCAATTCAAATATTGATCGTGTTGAAATAGAATTCCATTCAAAAAATTTCTCACCCAAGCAAAGACGTAATTCTTGATTCGCTATCTGAGAACCGTTTAGCATATCACCTTTGAAGAATTGAAACCCATCCCAAGGAACACAAGACCACGTTTCCCCTTCTTTCTCTGCTAGTTGTCGTAGATTGTTGTAATATAAAATTCTATTACCGAATCCACCACTCGTCATATTATTGATTGAAATCACGGATTTGTCTCCCAACCTTTATCAATCCAATAATCATAAAGAGACCATCGAAAGTCATCGTGGTTTGATTTTCTCCATGTTGCATGTTCATCTGAACCAAGATATGTTAAAGTGTCTCCCCAAACTTCAGGTCTGTCCATCGGTTGAGATGGGAAATAAGAATCTATATTTCCATGTATTTTGCAAGAGGCACAGAAATGAATATCTTCACCATTGTCATATGTGGGAGGATTTTCTTTCCACATATAATGAATCCACTCTGTCTTAAAGAACCAACAATGTCCAACTATATCACATTTAATATGCTCTGTGTTTCCGTCACCGCAGCCATATCCTGTTCGATTGTAATTTCTACAATTACCTCCTACAATGCAATTTTTCTCATCGCATAAATTCTTACAGTGTTCCAACCATTTTGGATTTGGAATTGTGTCGTCATCAAAAATAACAGTATATTCAGTATCGAATAGTAAAGGTAGAGTGAATCTTCCGTGGAATTTAAAATTAACATCCTTAGAATGAATATGATTGAATTTATATTTTTCTTTTAGGTATTCAATATCAACATGAGATTCATTTTGATAGACATAGATTTCATTTATATTTGCAGTTTGTTGTTGAATAGCCTTTAATTGTAATTCTAAATTATTTCTTTTCCAAACTGTTAGTATCACATTTATCATTTCATACTCCAATATTATTCTTTTCTAATATTTCCATAGTGGTATTAAACGAACCCTCAATGGAAGAATTCTTTTCAAACCAACGAATGCAATTATTCGACAAAGTTTCCCAGTCTTCTTTGGAACAATTGTTGACAAGTTCGATTGCTTCCTCTGGTGAATTCGCTTTCAGATAATGGACGTTCTCTTCAATTTGATTGTAGTGAGCAACAGAACACCCCGGAGTTATTATAGGAACAACTCCGAGTCCCATATACTCAATATCTCTTAAACATTTAGGTCCAACACCCGGTAAGCAAAGTCCGAATTTCATTTTAGATAATACTTTTAAATATTCAGCAGGTGAATATGCATCTCCGCCCGTAGTTAATATAAAAAAGTCACAACACTGTTTCCAATTTAAAGTTCTCATTGGAGTTGTCTTGCTCCCAACAAAACCCAATAAAACTTCTCTATCATCGTATGAAAGTCTGTTACTTATTTTAAAGTCTTCGTATAGTTTCGAATGTTTGGGCCAGAAAGACCAAGGACTTGATCTTTCCCCTTCTAGAATACTGTTTGCCCATAGAGAAAACTTCCAATTCTGATCTGGAGGTATTCTATCCAACAAAGCAAAATCATATAACATGATGTTACCAACTTCACCTATCCAACATTTTGCTTCTGGTAAATTTAGCACATCTGTATTAAAATTGTAAGTGGGAACCGGACAAGGTTTCACTTCACAAAAACCCCTCTCTTCCCAAGCATCAACCAAACCACGAAACGAATCAGTGTTGTGTTCACAGAAATATGGTTTTAATATAGTAATCTTATTTGGAATTTTCATATTCTTTAGTATCCACTCCGCTCAAAACTAAATTAACTAACTTATCAATTTCATCTTTATGATCCTGATATGGTCGAAGAGAATGTGAATCGTAATAATAATCATTCGGAACCAATGCTTCGTCGTATCCCCAATTAGGTCTATCTATTCTAAATCCATTCTGTCCACCATTACGTTTAATTAACACCACATCACCTACAGTGTGCATTCTTTCTATAACTTTTTTGCTTCCCCAATATTCATCTGCAAACCAATGATTTTTTCCTGCAAGATGTCCACCGGGATCATTACCCATATTCAATCCGAATAAAAATTTTATAGAGTCTTCCCAATTATCATGTAGATCTAAAACTTCTTTGTATTTGGAACCCTTTGCTATGTGATAGCAACTTGGTATTATTCCATATGTCTCTATACAGGGATTAATATGAACGTAAGAATTATCATCTATATCAGCAATAGTATCTACAAAGTATTTCTTGGATAATGGTAACATATCAATATCACTTATGATGTTTACTGAATCTGGTTTCTGTGAAGTGTACCAATACCTCACCCATAGATTTTGTAAATATAAAGGTATACCTTCTATGGGTTTCATTTTTACAACTTCCCCATAAGTATCATCTATGTTTATACTATGATCTTCGTCTATGTAAATTAACAATGGAGTTACATTGAATTTTAATTTCCATATTTTACTTACTATAGGCCAAAAATCCAAATACATTGGATTTGAATCGGAACTGTGTATTGCATAATCTATTTTCATTCTGATGGGTCCTTTTCTATTTCTTCGCTTGGATCAAGAAACGCATATCCAACATGTTGTCTTGGTCTGGGACTCGTTGGGAATGGAACTGTATTTTGTTTATCGGTATGTCTTAGCCAATCATCGTGGGCTAATACATCCTTTGCATGTATACCCGGACTACACAACATACTTAAAAAGTCTTGATCTTCCCATGTATAGCCGCTTACATGCCAATAATCTCTTCGCAACGCTCCCGATTGAGTTAACCATTCTGTCAAAGAAAATTTCTTCTTCTTTGGTTTACATCCCCACATTCCAGTTTGAAACAGCATATTATGTGCATCATGATCTCTCATAGAATGAAGGGTTTCTTCACTTTCTAACCATTCGTTTACTGCTTCTCTTTCTCTGAAGGTTAAACAAGAATCTGCATCACGAACAATGACAGCATCATAATTTTCATCATCAACTGCTAGACATCTCCAAATGACTCCATGAAATTCACTTTCAGTCATATCTATCGTTTCACAACCTTGATCTTTGAGAATATCGACTGTCTCTTCTGGGACTGTTTTATCGTAATAAAACCGAACGTCCCATCCGGGATAATACTTATCTGCAAGAGGTTTGTTCTTGATACAATTTTTGGTGTATCTCGGATCATCTCCATATAAACTAAATGAAATTAATCCCTTCATTCCGATGGATCCCTATCTGATTGTTCGTTTGGATCTAAAAACGCATATCCAACATGTTGCCTAGGTCTAGGATTTGTTGGAAACGGAAGAGTTCTCTGTCTATCTGTGTGTCTCAACCAATCATCGTGTGCAAGTACATCATTGATATGTGAATCTTCGCTCGATAAAAGTATACCTAAAAATAACTGATCTTCCCAAGTGACTCCACTAACATGTTCATATTTTCCTTTCTTTAGTGGTTCTGCTATACCCAACCACTCTTCCATAGAAAATTTTCTCTTCTTTGGTTTACATCCCCACATTCCAGTTTGAAACAGCATAGTGTGTTGTTCTGCATCTCTCATAGAATGTAAAGTCTCCTCATTATTCAACCATTCCTTTACCGCTTGTGATTCTCTATAGTTCAGGCGGGAATCTACATCACGAACAATGACAGCATCATAATTTTCATCATCAACTGCGAGACATCTCCAAAGAACACCATGAATATCACTCTCTGTCATATCAACTAATTCACATTTCTGTTCTTGTAATATAGATAAAGTCTGAGAAGGAACTGTGTCATCATGATAAAATCTAAGAACCCAACCCGGATAATACTTATCTGCTAAAGGTTTGTTCTTTATGCAATTTTCTGTGTATCTCGGATCATCTCCATATAAACTAAATGAGATCAATCCTCTCATTGTTCTTTTACCTCATTAATATAATGACATATCAATTCCCAAAGAATATCATCTGAAAGTTTCATTGTTCGTACTCTTTCAAAATTATCTTTAATCGCTTCCATTTTACTTTCATATAGTTCTCCAGTCAAGTCATTAATATCAAAAGATTCATCAAGAAGAATTATACCATCTGTATTGAAATAGTCTCCAATGTTTGGACATCCCCAGTAAACTGGTATTGTTCCATTTACGAAACAGTCCGTTATTTTTTCAGTGAAGTAATGTCTATATGAAGCATTTTCAATTGTTATTGAAAATCTATAATCTTTTAATGCTTCGCTCTTTGGTGGATGAGAAGCAGAAGCGTATCCAGCAGTTCCTATTTTAGAAGATCCACCAACACCTCCATAAACATCAATTTCATTCTTAAGTTTCTCTGCCCATTGATGTCTCAACCTATGTCCATTCGTCATCAACTTTGGAGACGCCAATAAAGAACACATTTTAGTTTTTTCATGTATACCATAATCCTCTGCTGGTGTCCAAGGAAGATTGCTTCCAGATAATGCAAATCGGAATCTAGGATCTAGTCCTAATAAATCCTCATCGCATGTGAAGATTGCATCAAAGTGTTGGAAATATTTTTCATAATCAACACGCAATGATTGGTATATTTCTTTGACTATCTCTTTGGATTCACACAACCAACCAAATCTATGAGTTCCATCTTTTCTTTCGTGTAAAGGACCTCCACGCATACCATTGTCAATGAAAACTTCAATGTCAGAATATCCTTCTGTCCAATGAAAGAAACGAGGTTTCAGTTTACCAGATGATGATCCATCTTGTAAACTAAATGGTGGATAAAATACTTTAATCTTATTGCACTCATTTTCTCCATAACTTAAACCTATACTCACCTTTGTTACATCATTTTCGACTGCACACATTGAGGGGGGGAATAAAGTAAATGATGCATTTGGTTTATTTTCCTTTGCAGAAAGAATTAATTGTTCATGATCACCCAAAGTATATTTTCCAGATATGGCATCTTTTATTTTACTTTCACACCGATCAATCCATGATTGTAGAAATTCTTTACTCTTATCAGAGGTATCAAAATACAACAAAGCACTATGTGGGGTTTTTAAATCATGTTCTCGTATAACACAACCCACATCTGTTTCTACTTCATCAAACTCTATTGGTATTTCATTAATAGTGCAATCAATATCAATCCACAAAAGGGGTTCATCTAATTCATTTAGCATATCAAGAATGAATTGAGGTTTTCCTAAACAATTTAACATATAATGTTCTTTGCTTGGAATTTCTCTTATATCATAAATAGCACCCAACTCATCTAGTCGGGTTTTAATCTTTTCTGCACAAGAAGAATAATATTTTCCACCGTCACGATCACAATAAAAACTAATGAACTTTGTTTTCATAATTATTTCCCGGAGACTGCCATTCGATTTTATCTTCCGACAGTCCCATCTTTCTTAGGTTTTCTTTTTTGGATTCTGCATCTGCAAGTCCCATTGTAATGATTGTATTTTCGTTCGTGTGTCCCGGCCAGATGCAATATTCCGGTCCGACGAAACCTACATTTATAAGATTTAAATAACCAGCAACCACACCAAATAGTGGTTCGTGATCAAAATCATTTGTATTTTCTTTTTTGATTTTTTTTGTGGTTTCAATCCATGTGTTTAAAAACTTTCTAGCATTATCATTATTGTTAAAATAAATTGGAGATGCTTTCATTCCAGATAGCATACCATTTGCAGTTGATAACACTACATCGGATTTATCTTCAAATTCATCAAATGCATCTAATGATTTATGAACCAATGAATCAACATCCAACCATAAAATTGGCTGTTGCTTTTCATCTAAAATATCTAAAATATACTGTGGTTTACTTAAACAGTTATCTTGGTATGATCCCAATGACTTTTTTTCTTGTATGTCGTAAGGCATATCAAGAGACGTACATCTCTCAATTAATCTATTCCCATGATCGCTGTAATATGTTTTATCTTCTATATCACTATAGAAACTCACAATTAATGTTTTCATCATTTAATCCTAAATAATATGTTTATATAAATCGCTCAAAACATACCAATCTTCCCAATGAACTTGAACAAATTTTTCATATCCTTTTGATTGTAGGAAATTTTGAATTTCTTCTTTTTGGATTTCATTATCATTATGTTCTATAGTAAAAGCACCAATAGTGAAAGATGAAAAATCAATCCCCTTCAATACTTCAAGTTCTGAACCTTCCGTGTCAATAGAAATATATTCAATGAAAAGAGGTGCGTTATTTTCTCTCAAAACTTGATCAAGTGTTACTGTAGTCAGAGTGATAGTCTTTTCATAATCAACATTACCATCTCCATTAGGATAATCTTTTTTCTCTGTGTACATTTCAATACCACTATAGCAAGACTGAACTAGAAAGGAAACTTCTTCTCCGCTCTTTGACGAAATACAAGAATCCAAAACAATACAATCTCTATTTTTCCTTAACTCTTCGGTATCATTTGGATTTGCATCAATACAAATACCACCCCAATCATATCCTTTTTCTAAAAGATAAGTATTACTCAGATTTGTTCCGGTAGTTGAACCAACCTCAACGAAATATCCTTCTCTCTTTTCTCCGTACAAAAGAAGAATCCATATATCTTGATTTAGTTGACTCTTTTTAAATCTTGTATCTATTTTCATAATATAAAATATTCTCTAATTTCTTTTTCCAATATGGTATTTGGGAATCAATTCCCAATCATTCTTTTCCTTGTGCGGGATTATCTTTAATTTTGCCACACTTGCTTGAGGTTCTGCATACTCTTCTGGATCTGGAACCGTAAGAAGTCCCCACTCCACAAGCAGTTTAACTATGGTATTTCTCCTAGCAATATCACCATCAGACAACGTACTTTCAAGTCCATCTAAAATAAACAATTCTTTAAAATGCATAATAGCATATCTTCCACGCTTGTGTAAGATATGGCAGGATTGATATAATTTCTTTTCTTGTCGTGACGAAACCCCAATTCGAGTCAATGTTTCACGAACTTTCAAAAAATCATCATCATCCTTCAACTCGATTTCTACACCGAGTCCATCAAAAATATCTTCAATTTCTTCCATTTATAAATTCCTTCAAATGTCCATTATTAACATCAATATTTAGGAGTTGTTACTTTTTGCCACCTTTAAACATTGATTCACGCATATCTTCGATGTTGGAATCTGAAATGAGATCTTCTACTTCTTTTGCTTTTTGATTTGAATAACCAAAATACTCTTTGATTGTGTCAATTTTTTCCGACTCTTCTTGTTTAAGCCATTTACTAAATCTCTTTCTCTTCCTTATCGAAGCAAGATAATAATCATATTGCATCTTCTTATCTATATGACAATTCTCATTGATGATATTAGAATGAATAATTGTATCGGGAAAATAAGAAAGACACCTATTCACCACAAAGGGTGTATATTGCTTCTCTACTAATTCATCCTCTGTGTCTAGAAGATTTTCCTTAGTGTAATTAATAGAATTTAAATAATCAGTTAGTTTCATCACGATCTACCACTAGAATATTATCAGCAGTCACCATGTCAAGTGTTATATCATCAGTTTTATAATATGCTCCCTGATTGGATCCCAACTTCCAATATACCATATCTCCCGGAATAATATCTTCCTTTACTTCATTTCCTACTGAATGGACTCTACTCCAAACATGCATTCCGGGAGAAAGTTGATTATCTGTATAAATGATACCTGCTTCTGATTCTTTTTCTTCTTTGATTGTTGTTTCAACAGCAACCCAGTTACCAATTGGTTTAAATTTTTCTGTCATTTGAATTCACATCCCATCATAAGTTCGACGATACACGCC